>Ga0310040_1000719_pt1 | contig 28280 bp, 42 predicted proteins | sample EPASupsiteHSE623_FD_200237 | JGI IMG/M metagenome (GOLD analysis project Ga0310040, IMG submission 200237) | Bioremediated contaminated groundwater from EPA Superfund site, New Mexico - Sample HSE6-23 (v2) (version 2) | ecosystem: Environmental > Aquatic > Deep subsurface > Groundwater >... | reverse complement strand
GGTGAAAAAATGAAGATGGTTGATTTTGTGATGGTTGATTGCGCGTGTGGAAATGTTGATGTTGTTGGAAGTTTTCAGTCGGTGTGTCATGAGTGTAAGCGACGTAGATTTTCCGAGTTGACGGGTGAAAAAAATGAAGTTTGGAATTTTTAGTGATACCACTTTTAGCAAAAAAAAGTTGCACGACTTAGTCTATTCTGCGATGTTGGCAGTTAAAGGTGACCTTCCAGATTTTTATGTTTTGGTAGCTAAACAAGGCGCAGACGGAGTGGCGATTACCAACTTAGACCGCCCCTCGGTGTTCATTATTTTTAAGAACGAAGAGCAGTTCAAGCGGGTATTAATTCACGAATTGACCCACTTAAAACAACATAAAGCTGGATATCAATTGGAAAAAGAAGCACGAGAATCTGAAAAACTGGCTTCGTTTGAAACCCGTTTAGAAACGCAAGGAGTGTGCCTGCTGAAATGAATGGTTGTGTTTGCTTCAAAGAATGAACGGGTGGAAAAAATGAGAGTGAACTATTGGCGATGATTAAATAGTGGGCGAAAGCGGAGAAAACGCAAGGATGTTTTGGACCGTGTGACTGGGTTCGCATCTATCAGGCAACTTGCGCCGCGGGGTTCCGAGGATAATGCGGCAACGCAGACTTCCTTTGCCCGCTCTCCGCCGCCAAATAGCCTATCTTTGTTCGAGGCAAACAAGCATAGTGAAATATATTAAAAGAGGCGAAATGAAAAATGTCTTACAAACTTGCAGAACGGTTGATTGTGCTGGTAGAAGATTTTGAGCGCAGTATTTGCTTGTATGATGCGGTCATAGCGGAGCGTCGTGGCAGAGATGAACTCATCGCCGAAGCCAAAGAACTAATTAAAGAAAATAGGTGCGCCGAAGCGGTTGCCGTATTGGCAGAAATTCTTGAAACGGACGGGTGGAAAAAATGAAGAAGTCTAAGCGGGAGTTGAAAGCCGAAGCGTGGACGGTGTATGACGAAGCGACTGCCCCGGCGCGGAAGGTGTATGACGAAGCGACTGCTGTGGCGTGGGAAGCGTGTCTGAAGCGTTGCAAAGAAATAGACGAGGCGAAAAACTGATATGCCGACGGGAGCGTGGATTGAGGCGCAGCCGCGTTTGGGTAATCGCATTTTGACGCGGGAGGAACATTGTGCTTTGGCACGGCGTGCCGCGTATAAGATGTTGTTGGATTTTGGTTAAGCGCCGTGTGGCGCGATAACGGAAGTGGATGAAAAAATGGAAAACGACCTGACAAAGTATTTGGAATACGACGCAGAGGTTAGTTTGGCGCTTGCGCCGAGGGAGGAAAAGAGTTATCCGCCTTTTTGGAAGCCGGCGCGTGGAAGCTACGCCGTAAAATTCGTTTCCGAGGCGCGGCTGTTTTCTTTTAAGGATAAGGAAACGGGGGAGGAGAAGGACAAGGTTTTCGTGGACATTGCAGTCGGCGGCGTGGTATATACTTGGGGTATGGGGCGGGGCAGCACTTCTGCCGCGTCTAGCGTCCAAGTGGCGGCGCTGGGAAGCAAGATGGGAAAATTGACGGGAACAGAGGCAACGGTGATTGTGAAGGAAACGAATGGGTTTGACGGCAAGCTGCGGCGCGATTTTACGGTGGTTGAGGCGCAGGCAATTTTGTCGGCTCGTGAGGCGGCGGCGAAAGCCGCCGACAATCTAGCGTCGTCCGTCGTGTCTTCAGAGGACATTAAACACGCCTTTATATAGGTGATTTTTTTGTTGAATCCTAATCGTCCGTGGAAAAAAGAATTATTTCATGCAGTAGTATTGTTGTTGCTTGCGTGGGGGTGCGTATATTTCTGGCAATACGCAGAAACTAACTCATTTCTAGACGCGAATCCAAGTATTGCGGAGACGGCTTGTTTTTACAACGGAAGGGCGTGGCGGCCCAATGTTCAAATGAAGAATGAGTCTGTTAGTGGTGCGTGGGTTGAAGTGTTTCTGCCTTCTTATACTTTACGCGGAGTTGAGGCGTTTAAGTATATTTTGGACAAGCAGACTGGACAAACGTGGGGGTTGGGAGAAGTTGTAGAGCCAGTAGTAACTTACTTTTTCTGGGAGGCATCGCATTCTGGGGGAGGGAGTGTGATAGAAGTTTGTCGAGGAAAGAGTAGTTGTGTCTGTGGAAATGTTAGTGTTGACGAGTTTGTTAATGTTAGTTATTACGACTTGGAGGTTGGTATTTCTTGAAGTGTTATTTCTGCGATTGTGTTGCGGTTAGTTTCTACAAACAAAACCCCGTGTGTAAAGAGTGTTATGGCCGTGATTTTAAATGAGTTGTCTGTCTAGGCGTGCGTCAAGTGTGCGCAGAATGTTGCGGAAACGATTTGCGAGAAAACAAAAAGAAGAGTGTTTATAAACGTTTTTATAATAATGATTAACAAAAACGTTAAATATTTTGGGGATGGTAAAAAATGAAAATAAAAGTAATAGGATTTCGGGAGGACCCCGACAGAATATTCCATAACGCGCTTGTAGAAGAAGCAAAGGCAAGAAATATGATATTTGAGCGTTCTGGCAAGCCCTGTGTTAGCAGACTTTTGAGGTTAATTCTTGCAGAGCGTTACGCGAAAAAAGAAGAAGAGAAAGAGCAAGCAGTCAAAAAAAGTGAGGCGATTCAAGAATGTTCGACGCTTTGAAACCAGTGCCTATTGGAGGAATGCCGGAAGTTCCAATGCTTCCAGAGCAAGAAAGCCAACCAGAACCTGTTGGCGAAGTAGGCGAAAATGAGCAAGAACAACCCCATGAGAAAAATAAAAAAGAGACGCTTAAAGATATAAAAACGAGTATTTTAGACGATCCCAGGAGACGAATGCTTATTTTAAATTTTAAAAACGATCCTGATTTGTGGGAGAAAATAGTTGCAAAAACTAAGCAGTATGGTATTGAAAAACCCAGCAAGTTTGTTGAAACGTGGGTAAAGGAGGCGGTTGGGAAATGGTAGAAAAAACAGTAGTTACTCCATTCGATAGTGTGACTATCGAACAATTAGAAGCAGCATTGAAAGAATATACAGCGGGTATAAATTATTATTTGGGGCGAGAACAAGCGGCAAGCGAAGCTTATCTACAAGCCACAAATTCAGCAACTGCCGCACTGTTGGATTTAAACGCATATTTTCGAAGCCGTTCAATAGTTGAAAAAGAAAAAGAATCCATCGTCGCAGAATTAGCTTTGCGGGAGAAGAAGAAGCAATGAAACTTCCTGATCTTCCATTGCCTGGGTTTGGGTTTGCAAAGAACGACGATCCTTCTTCGTTAGAAGAAATGCAATTTTCCGCAATATCAGACGCAAATGTAGAGCGTGCATTTCAAGCAGAAGAACTCCCGATAATGGAGACGTTTGAAAATGAGTATGATTTAAAAGGCAAGACCATAACCCCCATGGAAGATAAAGAGCATGGTCATTATTTTTCTCGTAGAGATATTTTGATGTCGAACTTGTCGAAGTACGAGCCGGGAGTAATGATCATGTTCCAAAATCAAATAGGGCTTGCTCATTCTCTTGGGTGGAAGAAGCTCGCTGCGGAAGAGGGGAGATTGTTGGAGATGATTGTAATTTCACGCGGAGCAGTTGATTCTCGCACGTTCAAGGGAGTGTTAACGCATCAAGCCAACATTAACCGCACATTTTCACAACCTGGGCAAAACCAATTTAGAGGGCCGTAGAGATTATTCGAAATGACTTGGCAAAAGGTTGTTGCACTCACAGTATTTATGACTTGCGTGTGGCACGTTGATTTAGTTTTAAGCGCGTGTTTAACCGCGTTAGGGTTGTGCAATAATTATCGCGTCGTGTCAAGCAATGGGTTCTGGGAATTTTCACAACTTCAAATCTATCACGGTGCTTTGTACGGAATGATTGCGTCTTTCATTTATGGAATAACTAGAAAAGAATGAGGTTGATTTTAGATGGATATTGGAGAATTCTTAACACCGAGTGCGCTAACTGTTTTTGCGGTTGGAATAGCCATGCTTTTACCGTGGTGGCTCTACCTTAAACAGCCAGTAATGAACGCGGTTATTCGCCGTCGTTTGCTTGGGCAAACGTATTGGGGGGTTGCAAGAATTGTAGGGCGCGGCAGAAACACGACGGAAATAAAAATTGATTTGCGAGAGCCGAATTTCACGGTTGGAAACAAAAACTTTGATGTGCAGGCGGCAGAAAACCCTGGCGCAGGAAACACGACAACCAACACTCCTGAAGGTTACAGTGTTGCTGTTGCCGACATGGTTGATGCGTACTATTATGAAAGCGGAGTGCCTATTTTGGATTACGACTTCAAAGACACGCGGCCAATTCCGCATCGTATTACTGGGCAGATCGTTTCTTCTGAACACATGGAGAGTTTGAAGATTGGCGAACTTGCTTGGTTACGCGCATGGTTTCTTTCCAAGTTAATGGCCATGCTTGAAAATCCATTTCTTCCGTTGCTTCTAGGAATTCTTTCGGTTGTAATAGTTGCTGGTGCGGCGTTGTCTTTGTTCGGAGCGATGGATGCGTCGAAGTGTGTGCAGAACACTAACGCAATACTTGGGTATGTGAATGAAACTACGCGGTCTGCTGCGTCGGCGTATGCGCAAATTCCAATGAGGTAGTTAAGTTGATTGAAAACGCAGGCTGGTGAGTGTCTTGGCTAGTAATCCGAAGTTTCGCAAGCAACAAGCATTTTATGAAGAGGGCCAGCTGAAGCCGGGCATTCGCACGCCTGGCGTCAACGCCGACTTCCCCGACGTTTCGAAAATCAAGTCGATTCATGGAAGTTGGGGGTTGGAGTTTGTCCGGCTTGACAAAATTTTCACGAACTGCCATGCGCTCTCGATTTACTTGCGTTCGCCGCCGAGGGTGGCGTTGGAGTTTTACGAGCTTGTCCATGAGGCGTGGTTCGTAATTCGCCCCGTGGCTGGGTTTGAAACGCGCGAAGCGTTCGCCGCTCGTTTCGAGGATTTGCGCGTCAAGCTGTTGGCGGAAATTGCGGCCTCGGATGACACGGCGAACCGTTTGGGCAATCGTCGCCGGCAGCATATTTCCGAGGAACTGCTTCACGAGCTGAAAATGCTTTACTCGGACATTTATGAAATTCGCTTGAAGCTGGGGATGAGTTTCCCCATCGAACAAACCGACACGGCAAGCGGTCGTGGATTCTTGGAAGAGACTGGGTGATTGTGAAAATGGAAGACGCTGCCGCCGTGAACACCGAACTAGATGCGCCCGTTGAAGAAGCGCCGCAAGCCGGAGAACCGCGCATCAGGGATTTAGATTGGCTTGCCGATGGAATCCGCAGCCGCTTGCGGAACGACTTGGACGTGGTGATTGCGGTCACCGGTGACGAGGGGCTTGGCAAGTCCACGCTTGCGTACCAGCTTGCCAAGCGAATTGACGGCGACTTTGATGTGGAGAAATCCACGGTCTACAACCCGACTTATGAGGAAGTCAAAGATAAAATCGTGGGCTTGCCGAAGTATTCCGCCATCGTGGTTGACGAGGCGGTGAAAACTTTTTACAAGCGGAACTTCGCCCACAAGTCGCAGATTTTCTTGAACCAGGTTTTCGCAATTTGCAGAAAGGCGAACAAGGCCGTGATTTTGTGTATGCCTGCGTTCAGCGACTTCGACTCGTTCTTCCGCAGGCGCAGGATTCTTATTTGGATTCACATCGTCACTCGCGGCGGGTTCGTGTGCTTCGTCAAGGACAAGAGCGCGTTTGCCGAGGATTGCTGGCACCAGAAGGAGAATGACTTGCTGTTTCGCGAATCGTTCGGCAGCAAGAAGTTTTTCCAGGCGCGGCCGTCGCACCTGGTTCGCGCTTATCGCAAGTCTTCTAATTATTTTTTCAGCGGTGAGTTTAAGAAAATGCCTGCCGAGGATTCCCGCAAGTATTTGGCGTTGGCGGAGTCTGTTAAGTACGAGCTGTCGCTGGAGACCGAGGCGACGCGGAAGGAGGTTGACCGGCAAATGCTGGTTCGGGCTGTCGTCGCGCTTTATCGCAAGTTTGGCATGAACCAGTTGGAGATTGGGCAGCTGCTCGGCGCGTCTCAGCCACGTATTAATGGATTGTTGAAGGAGGCTGGCGTGAGGCCGCTGGACGCCTTGCTTTCTATAAAAAATGAATTATGAAAACTTGCGCTTAGCCTATATTGTTATGGGGGTAAATTTTGTAATTTGAAAATAGAAGGTGATTGAGATGGAACAAAACAACGCGCCGGGCGCGGACAACAAGCAGGAACAGGCAGCGCAGCCGAGAACCGCTTCCGAGTTGCTTGTTGAGCAGCTGTCGGTTATTTCGGCGGCGAGAAACGCGGTGAGGCGCGACCGCGACAGCTATCGCCGGTTAGAGTCGGCGCTCAGCACCCTGTACAACCTGTTCGGTTTCCGCCTGACTGATTACTGCAAGACACGGGTGAGCCTCATCCGCAACAGGCGGGGGTGCAGCCTGTTGTCGCAGGGAGACTCAGGCATGAAGAAGTTCAGCGACTCGTGCGACGAAGAGCTGGCTGTCATGACGGACGACTTGAGTGATTTGCTTGAAGACCGGCGGCCGATGCTGCGGTTTTAACGGGATTTAGCGGCGGGGTTGAGTTGGGAGGGGGATAATTGTGGTTGGAAAAAAAGAGTTGGTTGAAAAGGCGTTAAGGTACGGAGCTACTGCGTCTGTGGTTGGGGGAATTGTCGGCTTCCTACTAATTTGCGAAGCAATAATTAGTCGCGGCGCGAGTCTTGCTAATGCGCCGTGGAATGAACCGTTTATTTTTATCTACTTCATAGTAGTAAATATTCTAGTTGCCGACATGGTTTTAGAGAGGCGAAATAAATGATTGGGAAATTGTTGGAGTGGGCGAAGAAGTGGGCAGATCGACTTAACTATCCTAACACTGGGCGGTTCTTGTTGGATTGGTTTGTCGTGATGCCATTCGTGGTGTATTCACTGTTGAGCATCGCATTCGTATTTCAACAGGGAGCGGTTGATTGTGTTAAGTTCCAACCAATAGTTACGATGGCAAAAGAGTGTATATCCGTCAACAACGTTTCTGTTAAGAATCCAGATTTTGTTTTTATTCCCCAGTTGAAGTGTGAACGTTTAGCGCAGAAGCCAGGGGCGGGAAGTAATTATAATTGGTCTGCTGGGGTACGCCCTGGCGCAAGTCCGACGGAGGGTGGGTAAGAATGTTTTATTGGTTGGATGAACCATTTTGTAAATTTAGATGGATGAGGTGAGATATTTTGGTTGAAGAAAAGAAAAAAAAGAAGCCTGTTAAAAAATAAGGCAATTTTATTCGGGGGCTAGGCGTAGCCCCCGTTTTTATTTTGGTGGTGTGTGTGGGTTCATTGTGTGGGTTTAACAAAAATCGTAGAAAGACGTTGCGTAGAAAGTTTGAGAAACCGCAGGCTGATGTAGAGTGAAAACTGCGTTGTACTCAAGATGTTCTACGAAGAAGCAGGACTTGGATAGTCAACAGGTTGCGTTGCGCCGGTGGGCTGATCAGAACGGGCATTCGTATGTAGAGTTTCAAGACTTTGCTGTGAGTGGTAGAAAAGATTCGCGTCTTGGAATTAATACGTTACTTGAAAATGCGCGTAAAAAAGAAGTCGATGCCGTAGCAGTTATAGAACTTTCGCGTATTGGAAGGTCACTCGGTTTCATTCATGGCGTTTTGGAAGAGTTGTCGAGATTGGGAATAGTGGTCTATCTTGCTAATTCGAATACTCGGTTAGATGTTAAGACGCTCGAAGGTCGGGCGTTGGTTGGAGGGCTTGCGTTGGCGGCAGACATTGAATGGATGCTTATCCAAGAACGCAACCGCAGGGGGCGAGAGGCAATAAAGGAGAAAAACATAAAGGTTGGAAGGAAGCGCAAGGAAATTTCAGATGAGGCGATTAAGTTGATGAGTGAAAAAGGAATGAGTTTGCGGAAAATCGCAAATGAGTTGGGGGTTTCTCCACCAACCATAATGCGAAGAGTTCGTTACAATAATGCCCATCTTTGTAATGTTTCAGAATCTAACGAGAAAATAAATTCATGAGTAGTCTATTCAGTCAAAATTGTAACGGTGTTTCAAAGTTGAAGGGGCCGAACCAAAAAATAGTATTGTTAACCATTTTATTGAGTACTCGCTATTTTCAGTCATATTTAGCGTTCTCAATTTAGTTGCACGCTTCACGGATTGAAAAGTAAATAGGGTAGAAGTTCAGAATAGAACGCTGGCGTGTTGAAAATGGAGTATTTAATAATTCGTGTACTAATAAGCTTGGTATGTATGGGGCTTGCAGCCAAACAAGACCATAAAAGCGGAGAAATTGAAGACTGGACTTGGATTCTAATGCTTCTGCCGGCACTTTTCCTGCTTTTTCTCGATCCGCAGACCGTTTGGAGCATTTACCACACAATTCCAGTAACTGCAATCCCTCTTTTCATTCTTTTGTGGAAAAACTTGATCGGATCTGGGGATGTTTTGCTTCTAGTTAGCCTTCAAGCGTTAACCCCACTGTCTGTGTTTGGAGTTCCAATCGCAATGGTGGCGTTTATTTTCGGAGGAACGATGGCGTTCATTTTTCAACGAAACAGAAAAGTGTGGCTAGTTCCTTACTTGTTTGCAGGATTTATAGTGGGGGTAATCTTGTCGTGAACACAGAATCGTTGAAAATAATTGCTTCGTTTTCATACACTCTATTTATTTTGTTCGTGTTAATTATATTCGTCGTGTTAGTACTTCCTTTTTTTATTATTTACGCAATACTTTCAAAAAAGTCAGTACTCTAACTCTTGTTGGTTTTCTGCTTGCGCTTCGCCTTCGCCAGTCTTGGCCATTTTGACAACAGACCACACAAACAAATACAACCCTACAAGCAGAATTACTAACCCAAATCCGTTGACTATTGTTCTATCCTGCGAAGATGTCAAACTGGTAAATGAATCTAACGCAGTTACGTTTGCAAGTGTGATTATACTCGTAGTTTCGTTGGTATTGTAGAAACAAGTATAGCTTCTAGTGCGTTCAAGCGTTTCTGGAAAACCATTAACCAGTAGCCACAATCCTGAGAACATTAGAAGGCAACTTCCTGCAAGCAACATCGTCCTGCTTCCATTACGATAACCAATCGCAATTAGAATCAATCCGACAAACGTTAGGAGCACCAATATTATCGATTGAAACAGCGTTGAGTTTGGATCTGCGGCTGTGTTTCCTTGCAATTCTCCTGCTCTTCCTGCAATATCGCATTGTAGTTCTGCTTGTATTTCGGACAGATCAATCCCTGTGGTTTGCAAACTGAATAGATCAACCATTGCGCTATCTTTGGTTTGTGTTCCATTCTCATCAGTACATACTGTTTCTGCGAAGTAAGTGTCCGCGAAAGCAAACTCAAAAGTAGAGACGAATAAACCACTATCCGAAGGAGCCATATTTCTAGTGTCAAAAGCTAAGCTTTGATTTGAAAAATAGACGGTAATAGTACAATTTTCAACGGTTACTGGTGTTCCGTTGTTCTGATAGAAGAAATCTCCAATTACAACAGTTCTATTCGAATCTAAAGGAACTGGCCCCCCTCCAGAAATTATTCCAAACCACAACCCTCCCGACACTTGCCCAGCAAATGCAATGCTAGAGAAAAAGAAAAGAAATAACGCAAGAAGAGAGTATTTTTTCAAACTACTTCAACCACCAATACCTGCATTGCAGGATCAACGTTAACCCCACCCTCTGCTACTGGAACATAGTTTGTCAAATATTTGTCGAATAACATTTTTGAAAACTCTGGAGATGGTGCTACTGGGTGTATTACTGCGAAGTAAGTGCCTTGTTCCGCGTCTTCTGCTACTGTAACTCTAACGTTAGCTTTAACTGCCCAATTGTTCGAAAACAACGGAAATGCGCGTCCAATTTCAAAGTTTTTCGGGGTAATTTCAATAGTTAGCGCGTTCTTTGCCAGTTCAGAATCTTGCACAATAGTTTGCACTCCTCCCGGAAGCGAAGCATTGGTTTGACCGGTAAATTCTGCGACTAGCGAAAACCCCTGCACAGTTTCAACAGTCCATCCCGTGTACCAAATTACTTGAAACTCTTTTTCACTACCCGCTGATAATTGCATTCCACGACTTGCAGGATAAGCACCATACCCCCACGCTCCAAAGCGTTTGAACACTCCTTTTTCTACGTCGTAAAACATAGGATCAGTATATCTTTGTTTGCGGTTCTGCAACCCAGTTCCCCAATTTGGATAAAATTCTGGTTGTTTCCAATATTCTTCGCCTAACTCGTTAAAGTCTATTTTCCCAGTTAGTAGTAAGTTTTGTTTGGTGTAAAAGTCCGTAGGAAATGCAGGTAACTCTCCAAATATTAGTGCCGGAGTGTATGCGTCGTATTCTGGTCGTGTTTGTAATTTTGCAACTTCTGATTCTACGATGCTTTTTTTAACCGCAGCCAAAGCTGCCGCGTCTGTGATAGATGTTTGTACAATACTTTCATTTCCTAGGTGTAGGTGACTCACAAACGTTTGTGAGTCACTTTGCAGGGTTGAAATTACAACCGCAATTAACCCAAAAATAAGTAAAACACACCCCGCCATTAAAATACTTATTAATTTTTCTTTCCCCAACCATTCTCCCTTTTTGCCGTTTCTTGCGAGCTTGCCGCTGGATAGTTGCGGCGCGTTGTCGTCGCTAAGCAAATCTTTCACTACCTCTTCGCATTCGTCTTCTTTCACGTTTGTTCCACTCATTACTAGTCCCCTCCCACTTCTATTAAATTATGGTCTGCTATTCGAACTATTTCATTTTCAGAACCATAACTTAGGATGCCGAGCTTGTCCAAGTCATTTGCCTCTTCGTGCTCGTTCCTCCAGATATTCCTGCATACTCGCACCATATCCAGATGTTTTTTGTTCCGGCTGGTGCTACTGCGCTTGCAACAGCCAAAGGGCTCGTTGACAGGTTCGCGCAGGTACCTACGGCAACTGTTCCTACACAGGTGTCTTCAAACCCCGCAAAGGCGTTGCTAACTTTAACATACGCGCCGGTAGGCCACGTTGCGTTTGCGGCTAGTGTGAAGTCTTCGTTCACATTGCCGTTGTTAGTCAACACTGCTATTGGGTTTGATTCGTCCTGTACCGCTCCTCCGACGACGCTAGTGTTAATCATGTCTGCTGTCGTCGTAGAACTCGAACAGTTCAAGTCCGTTGTTGCCCCGCTTGTTACTGGACTCTCCCCGTAGAGCGTTACAGAGAACGCGATGCTTGAGGGTACAGTAATCCACAGGTCGGTAGTTATGGTAGCCGCGTCTACTGTTCCTGCTATTGCCAGTATTGCGCAGGCAAACAATGCTCCAAACTTTTTCATTTCCAATTTTACCACCTCAAAGAACGGTCTCATGCCGCTGTACTATTTGAAAAAACTCCACGCACTGTTGTTGCAACCCCCGCCGCAATAAAATCTATCCACGCCCAAACGTAATCGGTAGTACCTACTGGAATCGAAGCATTGACTACTAGCGGAGTCGTGGCATTCACATTTTTCGCACCTGCATAAGTATTGTCAGTGTCTACATTTAAGGATAGCGTTGCCCCCAGCGAAGAGTTTAAGCTCATCGTCCACGCTTCGGCGACATTTCCTTCGTTGGTAAAAGCAAAAAACGCGGTTCCGCTTGTTTGCCCTTCGCAACCAACTCCAGTTTCAGACGCGGGGCCTTGCAAGTCAGTAGTTGTCGCAAAACAGCGGACGCAAATACCAGAAGCATTCGACGAACCATTACCGTTGGTGCAACCACTTGTAGGGTAGGACATCGAAAACGCCAAGCTTTGTTCCTCTCCGGAAACATAGACTCCAACGTTTGAGTACGCAGTTGAATTGGCGTCTCCGTTAGTGTAGTTAACATAAATTGCAGTGACGTTGTGCCAACCCGTAGCGTCAGTTTCAGTAAAAGTGTATTGGAAAAAATCGGTGGCGGTAGGAGTCGAAACATTAGCCGTGGGAAGTTCGACGACTTGCCAGTCGAAAGAAGCATAGACCCCCGTATATGTACGGTTCACGAACAGCGAAGTCGTAGCGGCTCCTGGCAACAAGTAAGAAATCCACTCATTACGCGGCATATTAGCCCCTGTTCCACTACTCGCTACATGGCGAACATACCCCCAAGCGCGGCTAGAATTTACTGCCGTGATTGAAACAACCGACGCAGTGGCGGTGTTGCTGGTAACATTTACACTGCCCCGTTGCACGTTTCCAGAAGAAGTTGGAGGAAATTCTGCGACGTAATAAGTAATCCCCGCAGTAGTCGTTCCTGCGCCCCAACGCCAAAACCGCACCGCCGTTGAATTCGTCAAGTTTCCTGCAACTGCCGTCGCATCTATTGTATTACTCGAAGAATTATAATTGTAGTGAAGCCACGTTTTCGAAGTGTTGCCGACGGCAGTAATTATTCCAACCAACGGAGTCTGCGTAGGATTACCTGTAACCGTTCCTTTCTGCACAAAGGTTCCGTCCTTAAATTCTACCACTTCCCAAGCATAGACGGATGCTATTGCGTTTGAATAGCGTTGAAAATTTACGCCGGTAGAATTGACAATATCCACGGAAACCAGTGAATTGTTGTACCGAGTCAACGCCGCGCTGTTCACTCTCGCGGAAATAATAGGCAACGCAGCAGAAGTGTTGACAGCAGTTGAAAGAATTGCCGAGTCAAACCCCGTGCTGGAAGTAATTTTTCCCCGCTGCACGAACAAATTCGGGCTAGAAACTACTCGGTAGGAATAAGTAACCGCCGTTCCCGAATTATAGCGAGTGAAATTCACGCCAGTAGAATTGGCTATTTCGCAATTCGCCGAGAAAACGTCGAGGTTCAACGCCGCGTTAGCATCCGTTTTTCCGTTGCAAATCACGAACGACTGAGAAGTGTTTATTGCCGTTCCAAGAATTACTGTTGCAGTAGTGCTTCCAGACGCAAACGTAACGAACCCTTCCTGCACAGTAGGAAATACGGTAGAATATCCAGAAACAAAGGCTTGAGACAAAGAAACGTTTTTCGTTGTTCCATTAGAATATCTCCAAGTAGCGTTTGAGTGAGCAATTGGGTGTTGTGCGATAATAGTTGAGTTAAAAAAAACGAGTTCGTTTGGATCAATATTTGTTTCGTTCAAAGATGCGTTTGAGATTATAATTGAATGATTGAGAGTATAAGTAACGTTCAAATACGGAGTAAAAAGATCTACCTCTTTAAATAGTAAAGCGTAATTCTCTCCAAGTTCATCCGATGGACAACTTTCGTCATCACTGATTATTTCGAATTGGGTATATCCAGTTTTATTTATGAATGATGTCAGTAAAGGAATTGTTTTTTCAGTAGCATCATTAAGTATTACTCCCTCCGTATTATTTGTAGTTCCAACTCCCCAACTATTCGTATACAATGTTTCCCCCCAATAGCCCCCTCCATAAATCATTCCTTGTTGTATCCCGGCAGAATTACCCGAAACAGTAATATTCGCCGCATCTATTACCGCACTATCTGAAATCTCGTTCGTGTTAAATGAATAATAAGTTCGATATACAAGATAATACAGTCCGCTAAAATCATACCACGAGGCAACAGGCCACGCGCTGCCTGAAGTATCATTACCCATACTAGTAAACATATTGGATGCTCCACAACTTGTCCCAACTTTTAATACCCAACCACTCGGACCGGCCCCCCCAGTCATTAAATTATACTGCGTAGTCGTCGGATCTAGCCACAAGTCGTTTTTCCCAGAAACGTTGCCAATCAGCAAGCGCGTCTTATTCGTAAAATTGAGCGTAAATCCCGCGTCCAACAAGTCGCCGTATCCCAACTGCACTTTGTCGAAGAAAACCAAGCGAGAATTGTTCTTGTCAAGCTCTACGTCGTTCCAAGTAATTCCAGAAGAATCAACCAAGTCCAAGCCGATGAAATCCACTTTGTTTTTAACCGAGTCGGGAATGCCCGTAAAATTCAACGCCCACTTATAACCACCACGATTCTTGGAAATATGCTCTTTGAAAACTACCGACGGATAAGCCGTCTTGATTTGTTGCAACGTCCTATATTGTCCGTTGTAAATTATGAACGGTTTGAGCAACACCCATCCACTCGGCCACGACAAATTCAAGCCCCCGTCCAAGTTTCCACTCCAAGAAAAATCAACTACGTCTGTAAAAGGCAAAAACGTTCCATTCTCAACTTGCATATTAACTGGCACAACATACGAAGACAACGTGCAAGTTCCGGCGTTGCAACTCCTATCCCAAGACGCTCCACGTTCAAGTGCAAAAGTAAAACTAGCTAAACAAGTAACCACCAACAGAAATATAATCGGTTTCAAACCGTAGCCTCTCCAAATACGATTTTACGACGCACAAAATACATTACTAAGTATAACCCCAACAACGCAGAAACCAAACCAATTCCATTGATGAAATTATCAAACTGGTTAATCGCAGAATACGACTCGACAACGCTCGCTCCAATAGTAATAGATGAAACACCACCAATCATTGAAACTCCAGTTGCTAGTATGCTAAAACCTACGAATAGAAACGAGAACCCCCCAGTGCCTAAAAATAAATCAGACTGGTAAAAATAACCAATAGCAACTAAGCATAGCGCAACTGCGAAAAAAAATAGAAGGGGGAGAACGAGCATTTTTCAGCTCGCCCCCAAGTTTAACCAATTTTCTAAATCTAACGAGACGCTGTATAACCAACCGCAGCCACCGCAAGAATTCCAAGCATTCCTACGGGTACGATGTACGGACTGATCGTGTTCGCCAAAGTCGCGTTGAACCCCTGTGCGGATATAACTGAGTCCACGATTACCAACGACACTACTCCGATAACTAGGGCAATGCCGAGTTCCATTCCAAAACCTTTCTTCATAATAACCACCAACCTCAAATAAATAAAAAGATATGGGGAGGGGACTCCCCATTATGTTTATACTCTTCAACGAGCTGCCGCGTAACCGACGGCTGCGAGAGCGAGCAAGCCAAGCATTCCTACGGGTACGATGTACGGACTGATCGTGTTCGCCAAAGTCGCGTTGAATGTTTGGGACGCTATTACTGAATCCACTATTACCAACGACACAATGCCAATAACTAGGGCAATGCCGAGTTCCATTCCAAAACCTTTCTTCATTTTTCATCACTCCTAGCGGAAAAGCCGCCGCTGTTGCTTCGTGGATTGGTTCTTTATAAAGGTTTGCATTGATCATTGTGTCGCCTTCAACGATGCTTTTTTGTGCGCGTAATTTGGGAATCTTTTGGCTAATCCAAGTTGTTCAAGCTCTTTCAACACTTGTTTTCGCTCGCATGGTTTCAACCTTATTACGCTAATATTTTCTTTAGCGGTTTTTGGGTTAGTAATGAATACGCCGTCGAATATTTGGCAAAACGCTTTTCTGTACAAAAGCAGTGGTCGCGTTTTCATGTTTGCACCACATTTTTAATCATCGACGACAAAAGCAAGAAGGCGATAATTACCACGATGGCAACCAATCCTCCAGTGTACGCTGAAAGATTTAGGACGCTAGACCCCAGGAAAATAACTATTGCTATCCCAAAAATAACCATTGTCCCAAAATCTAATTTTGAAAACATAGCCACAAGAAATAAGAAACTAAACAACAGAAGCGCAATCATTTCTGGAGGAAACGTCTGCGTAATTGGCGAAAGAATTAATTGCTCAAACCCCCCAAGCGTAGTCAAGGCAGATCACCAGTTCCATACCTGTGCCATTGCAGTAACGCAAGTAAAAATAATATTGGTGTCAACGCGGAAACTAGAAGAACAAATGGATTCTGCGAATCTATTCCTGTCGCGTTGACGAAATGCGCAAACTCGTTTCCAACCAGTAAGTATAATCCAGAAAAAAAGAATGCTACGCCTAAAAACATAGTGTACGGGTTTGGAAAAATAGTGCCTACCGCAATCCCAACAGCAACAAGCAAGCCTCCGACTAGATTCTCTGTTGTTACACCACTGAAAAGAAGGCTTGCGATGTCTCCTTGATATTCTCCACCACTAACCTTGCTCCAGAGGCTTTCGCTGTTCTGATCGTACGATGGGAAAAGAAAAAATACCAAAAAAGAAAGTACTATTCCGTAAATAAACATATTTGACATTATGCCCATTTCTACTGCCCCCGTACATACTTACTCCAAATAAGCCACAACGCGGCAAACCCGCCGCCAATCACTAAAATATTTGAAAAAACCGAGTTTGCATTTACATTGATAAAAAATCCTCCCCACCCGATTAACGCGCCAACCGCGATTATTGGCGCATACCCATACGGAAGATGCCTTGCCAAGAATGCGGTTGTGAGAAGTGCTAGAAACACGATTAGAAACGCACGCGCACCTAGAGACAAATCGCTAGTTTGAATACCTTCTGCTGCGTTAAGCCACGAATAAGTTGAATTGCCGTATGTCCCAGTGTCGTAGGTTCGATTGAATGAAAGAGTATTGTAGTTGCTTCTGCTAACTATTGCGGACGCAATTATTGAGTTTCCTTTTCCCGTCTTGTTGACTGCTATTTGAATAACTCCGCCGGATGGAGAACCAGTAACCGTGTTGTTGTAAAAAACCGTTCCGTTAGAATACGACAAGTTAAGTGTCATAGAAGTAACTGTTCCGTTGTAGTCCGAGACATTCAAAGAGATTGTTTCAACTTCGTCTGAAGAATTAAAATAGGATGGAGTTAGTTGCATTGAAAAATTCGAGAAGTAAGATGTTGGTTCTGTCGCAGTTCCACCAAAAGTTAGAACGTAATCTTGGCTTGTTGGGATTAACGTAGATGATGTTGAAGATGTTCCATACGTTGCAACAACTTGATATGGTGTATTGATGTCCATGTAGAACGCGGAAACTCCAGCAGAATCTGTGTCTTGTTGCCCTACTGCAACCCACGCAGAATCAATGTATTTTCTAATCGTTACCCTTGCACCAATTAGTGCTTGTTGGTTGCCACTTACTACTTTGAAACGCACAAGCGAAGAATACACAGAATAAGGCAACAAGTACACGTTCAAATCTATCGCAGTATTCGTCCCAACGGTAGTATAATAAGATCGCGGATAATACGTTGGAGAAGCATTAGACGCATTATTTACAGACACAGTTACGGCTCCGTTTGGAGTTGTTAAATACGACGCGGAAAAGTTTTGAAGATTCGTATAAGTTGTTGTGTTGGTGGTGTTTGTAATAACGGTTGTCCCGTTAAGTTTTGAGAGACTTAACTCGTCGTAAATGAAGACATTCAACGCGGCAAATTCCATTGAATAAGATAAGAATTGGTGAGTTGTTGCAGAGCTAGTTGAGAGCGTCGTCGTCGCGTTTGTGGTGTTGTACCCAGAAGCAACCAATTTAACGGTAGTAGTTCCGTCCCAAAGCCAAGACATCGGGAATTTAACGTGGTATCCGTCGAAAGAAGAAGACTCGTTTTGCACGCTACTTGTGCCATTTGACATATTCACGTTGAACGCACTGAGTAGTAACCCCTCTCCCGACGCTTGGGTTACGTTAACCACTAGTGTTGGAGTTTCATACCTCGAAATCGTAACGTTATAGTTAGAGCTTCCGTTACTTGTTACCGCAGTTAAATTATTTGCGCCAACGCCCAAACTAAAAGTTATCTGTGTTGTGTTGGTAAGAGAGCAATTAATATTTATTGGTGCGGCTATTCTGAACATCTGGCAATTATTCCCACACGATGGAGAAATCGTTCCTCTAAGATATAATGTTGAAGCAGGCAAAACTCCAAGAGAATTTAGGTTTAACCAAGATTGTTTTCCTTCATTTGAAATGTTATAAATGAGCGAATATGAACTTCCATTTGATGACACTTCTGCGGAAACCCAATTAGAGGTAAAACTTTTTCCATCAAAAACTATCGCACACGAAGAAAAATTATAATTTTCTGGTGCAACGAATCTATAAGTTGCAGTTCCATTCGTTAGGTATCTGTCGCCGCCATCAGAACCATATTGTAAGTTAGAGGTAACCCACGCATCAGATTCGACTTGAGACGATGTGGCAAATGTTCTGAATGTGCTGTTGTATTTTCCGCTTCCATTCCCCCACAAAATAATACTTGCGTCAGAAGGTAGCTCGTTCTCGTAACGAGAAAAATTTTTAAACGCCGTCCCGCCTAACGACACCCAAATATCTATCGGAGGCGTTGGAATGGTAGTAGTCATTGTTGCCAAATATTTTCCATCAACTCCAAAAATAACCCGATCTGGTTGGTAGTCAATGTAATACTCGTGATAGTTTAGGGGAGCGTTGACGCCAAACCACGACGGAATAATATTTAAAAGCGTATCCGCACCAATTCCATTGTTAGTGTACAACTGAAACGTCCCGCCACTGCGATAAAATTCAACATATTTGTTTGTGCCGCTAGAATGTAACCCCCAGAATGCGTTTGAATCTGAAATCAAATCCAACCCAAACGAATATCGCCCATACCCAACAGATTGTGATTCGTAATAATCCCCAGACGCTAGAGAGTACGCGCTCCCGTTTTCATATCCAGCAAGTATAACTGTGTTTGAACTCGTATTAGTTGAAATTTTCGGAGACCGCACAGGAACATACTCTGTTAAGTTCCAATCTCCAAGACTTTTTACACCCCCTAAAGCAACCCAGTTCGTACCATCATCAGAACCTATTCCTATCCCAAACAAATTATCATTGGAGGATTTTATCACTGAAAACTTCGTATCCGCAGTTATATACGCGCAATACTCCACCCCCGCATTCAAAACTAAACTTAATCCAGTAATGTTAGTCCACGTTCCTTGAGCTATGTTCGCACTCCCAGAAGCAAGTATTGTTCCAGTGCATTGCGCTCCATTCATTTCTCTTACAGTATAACTTCCAGTATCGCTAAACGCTGGCTCGTCAACCCGTATCGCAAACCCGTGAAAAACAAGTTTTCCTCCTGCCGTTAAGTTAAATGCAGAAGTTGCATTATATGGGTAGAATCTAGCCCCCATTGAATAATTCAACAATGGGGAAGTAGTTCCGCCACCGGCGTTAGTAATTGCACCTTTGATATAAGATGAATTGCCAAAACTGAATGTAATGTTTTCGTTTGAAGAGTTTGAATATGCGGCCCAATTCGTTTCGACAAAATAGTTAGGAGAGGAGGTTATCTCATGTTTCACGCCAAAAATATTATTTGAAATCGCCGTAGCCGAAACTAGAGAAACTAGAAAAAATAGTGCAAGAGCAACGCGTTTCAGCAAGTAGGACACCAGTTTGGAAAATGGGAGCGCAAGTGCTGGTTAAACGGATGCTCTATCCACGCCCCGCAAATGGGGCAACGCTCCTTCAAAATTTCAACCCCCTAACGCCATACGCCTTTTTGTTCACGCGAGGCAAAGATGGCATTTTCACGTTCATTCTCAAATCGGGCATTTTAGCACGCGAGCCAAAATTAAGCGAAGACTGCTTTGGCCGGTCGTAAAGTGCTTCGCCAATAAGCCTACCTCCGAAAATGTTCGAGCCAACTTGTCCGCCAAGCATTCCTCCGATTCCTCCGCCATACCCACCATAGCCTCCATACGCGGGCCTGCGGGCTTCACGAAACGTTTCAGCAGCATACTGGCTACGTTGAATGTTTGCACGCGCAGAAGCAATTCTTGCCTGTCGTTCCAACGCCTTCGCCTTAGCAGTCTCGCGAGCAGGACGCCCCGACTCGTATTTTTTATACGCAGAAACCACTTTACGCACAACTGGTGCCGTTTTTTTCCCCGCGTAGTCCACGGCTCGCCCAGTTCCCTCGGCAACGTCAGAAACCGCCTTCCCGCCAACGTCCGCGCCCTTAACCGCGTACTCGCCCGCCGTCTCGCCAACCTTTTTTAACGACTCGAAAAAAGATGGCTTCCGCTTTTCATACTTTATTTGTTCTATTGAAGACACCGCTTCGCGCCGCCACGCATTCGCCTTTGCTTTCCGCGCATCTTCAAACGTCTCTTCTCCAGAGGCATACGTTATTGCTTCAACTCCCTCATTCATTTTTCAAATCACCCTCCACTTAATAAACTCCACCACCCGTTTCTCTCGACGGCAAAACATACAGCAAGAAACTCATTATTGCTCCAATCCACAAAATAGGCTCAATAGCAGAAATAATCATTGCCGACGTAGAACTGTTCCCAACCTGAATAATTGCAGTGCTGTACATCGTGTCACGCAAGTCGGTTGTAACCGCCAAACCAAACAGCATTACCATCCACATGAACGCACCAGGAAGCGTCATTTGCCCGCGCCGCTTGCATTTTAATATAGATTCAAAAAGTTTTTTCATTCAAAATCACATCTTTCCTTTTTTTATTTTCCCCGCTTGCTGTAAAAGCCTTGCGGAATAAAAACCACCCAACGCATTCGCATGAGGCAAACTCGCGGCAACAGAAGTAACCACTCTTCCTGCAACTGTTACGCCTACCAAGTTCAAATACTTATTACTTGTCTGCCCGATCATCTTGCCCTTCATCTTCTCTTACCTCCAAACGCTCTCTTCAACTGCATACTAGTAGGAACGCGAGTGCCACGACTCTTGACAAACTGTTCAATACTCTCTAAAACAGTTGGACTCTTCGCCGGCTTCCCAGTCCTAGCTTCTTCAATACTTTTCTCTGCATACGTCGCCCATGGAGCAATACCAGACGTTCTAAACCGTTTATCGCCCTTCCTAAATTTGACTTGTGCGCGTTTCAAATACGGGGCTGATGTTTTCGTTGGAATAATTATCGGAACAAAAGGAATTTTTACCTTTGGAAACGTTATCTTCGGAGGCATGAACGCGGTTTTTTGAATCCTCGCTTGCATCTTCAACTGAGACGCTACTTTCAACGAAGATTTAACCGCTTCTTTAAACAAACTTTTAGTTTCTTGCTTCATCTCATTTTTTAGCTCATCGGTCTGCCTAAAATTCTGAAGATTCAAACTAGCAAGTTTCTCTCCTAATAAGTTAGACTGCAAAACAGCGTTTTTCGTGGTTATGGCTTGCAAGTTTTTCACAGCACCAACCTGCCTAAAATTCTGAAGATTCAAACTAGCAAGTTTCTCTCCTAACAACCCGCCACTCCCAAAAATCAAAGTCTCTTTAGAAGTTCTCACCCCGACAGGCAAGTAACCAACGTTTTCAAAAGAATCGTCAACATCCACAACATTCCCAACAATACTCCCCCGTTTAAAAACTGCCTCTGTTGACTTTGCTATTTGCACGCCCTCCCGCGCACTCTCTTTTGCAATTACGTCCTGCGCTATTTTTGAAAAATCAGATGCAGCCTTAGCTCCGGCTTCCACTCCTTTTGGAGATGCCAACGTCCTTGTTCTAATAAGTTGTTTAGTGTCAAAATACTCAATATTTTCAAGAGCGTCTACGCCTGCTTTGTCCTCATTTATTTTTTTCAAAAACCACTCTGGTGCTTGCAAGTTTCTAGTAATTGGTTTTTTTGGAGGTTTAAATTCAACTAACTCAACTTGCATTACTCCAACCTTCGCCTTAGGAACATCTGGAGACCGCACAACCGCTTTGAAAAAATCCCATTTGGCTTTTGGAATATTAGTTGAATACCCGCCAACCCGCTGAACTCGCGCAACAGAAACACCACCTACCGAATCTGCCCCAAAAACTTTAAACTCGCTTCCCCGGGTACGACGCGGAACAAATTCATACTTAAATTGTTCTACCATGCTCGCGCCCTTATCTGTTGGAGAATAAATAAATTCAACGCCTTTAGGAATTATGCGCTTTGCAAGAAACGAGCTTCTAGTTGAAACAACATTAATGGGTTCTCCTATCGATGGAGCACGCTCGCTAAATCCACGAAGCAATACTTTTTCATAAAGCGGAGTTTGTGTTCTTGCCACCACTGCCTTCCCACTCCCTTCTGAAACAATCACTTCTTTCCCTCTAATGCTTGAAATGGTGGTCGTTGTCTTACTTGTTACTGGTTCCAATTCAACGCCAATCCGCGCACTGTGCTCTTTGCTACGAATTAACGCAGACTCCTTACCTTGAAAAAATTGAATTTTAGAACGCAACGATGGAGAAAACACGCGCCCTGCCGCTTGACCAGAATAACTTGTTTCGACGAGCTTGCGGCCCACCTGCAATCTAAACGGAACAATCGTTTCGTACTTTGCGACAAATCCTTTTTCTGTTGGAAAGATAACGGCGTTCAAATAAGTTCCTACGCCTTTTCTTGGAGCCAACGCAGCCTCCAACTTAGCTGTATATTTTGCCTCGCTTAATTTTGCACGCGCAGAACCAGCACTCCTGCCAACTACTTTCGCCACTCCTCCAAAAACAGCCAGCCCTCCAATAAACTCTGCGGATGCCTTCGGAGAAAAAGAAAACCTGCCTTCTTTTGAATACTCACCAACAGTAGAACCAACGGCCTGCGTAACAATTGGAACATACTCCTTACTTCTTTCCTTTTGCGCCCTTAAAAAGAAATTCAAATTTTCTCTCGCAGCCTTTCTAGTATTCTGCCAATAGCCATAAGCAGTTAGCGTTGTTTTGAAAATACCAGATGGAATTCCTACCGCTCCATGAATAGCCGCCAAACCAAGCTCTGGAACAAACCACTTATTACTTCTAGCAGAAACAGCGGATTCACTTCTCGCCCTCTCAAGACCACGCATAAACGCGCCAGATGCACCAAACGTCGCAGAATTAATTACTCTATATACGTTGCGAGATGCTTCTTCTACTTTTCTATCAACACTCGCCTGTCCTTCCGCATACTTAGAATAATATTTTTCGAACTCCACTTCCTCCTTATTTACAGACTGGTCTCGTCCAACTTCAACTGGCGCGAGCGTTAACGCAGGAACCACTCCAATTTTACCCGCGGAAAAATACGCCAAAGTTGCCTCTTGACTACGCGACTGCCCTCCAAATTCACTGCCTACAACGAACCCGCCCTTAGTAAAAAGTTTTCCTCCGCCTTCTAATTCTAAATTCTTATTTTCTCCATACCTCTCGGCAACACGCTGCACGAATAACCCACTTGCTTCTCTCGCTTGCGATGTTTTGCTTACTCGTTCTTCGATGCTTGCTGGTTGCCTGCCGGGCAAATAAGTGGCTGGTGTGTGAACAGACGAATTAGACGTAGCTGAAGCACTTTTCCACGAAACATTTGAAGCACTAACAGTTCCTACATTCATACCATATACATTAACCGCGCTTATTTGCGTTCCCTCTTTATTTAGGACATGCAACGTCCTAAACGCGCCCTCTCCTTCTTGTTGAATTACAACCCCCCCAGCAAGCCACTTCGGAGTAGATGCCAATCCTTCCTTACCTGCGCCTCCCCAAAACTTAAACTGCTCAACGGGAACTCCTTGAACGTTTTCAGCAATCAACGGATTAGATGGAGTGCCTACCTTACCACCAGAACTAACTACTGCTTCTCTACTTACAGAAGCCGTTCCAGAAAAAGTTGGAGGAACAGGAGTAACAGTAGAAGACGCAACAGGAACACTTCCTTCGGGAAGTCTTTCACTACTTACAACCGCTTCCCTAATTACAGAACCAGAACCAACAAATGTCGCAGGAACAGGCTTAACAACAGACCTCTGCGCCGAATAATTAGAATCAGCTGGCGCGGAGTATTTCTGGAAATAACTCATTGCACTAGGCATTCAACCCACCATTATGTAAATACCCAAAACGTAAAAAAGAAGTAGAACCACGAGAGCGCCTAGCACGAATTTTAAAAACCCGCCTTACCAACCCGCGAATAACCATAATATACCTTACGCTTCAGAATATTTAAAGTTACCTAATCAAGTGCCTTGCCGGATTCAATCAAATCGCCCATTCTTAATCGTGTGAAAATAACACTTCTTATTAATCGGGGCCTTTTTTCGAAAACCAAAACGCGCAGTTGGAACATACGCTCCAACACCCGGAACCTTACTCATTGCACACCCCCTCCATTCATGTATCTTTCAACCAAGTCAAACACTGCAACACCTACCAAAAACCAAACAAGCAAACTCCCAGCCAAGCCGAGAATAGTAGACGCTGAAACCACGCACACTCCAATAAATGCTCGCTTTCCAAAAGCAATTATTACCTCGGACAAACCATCAGTTACAAGTCTGCTCACGGTCAATTACACCTCAAAACGCTAGCCGCAATAGCTGTCAACACTGTCAACAACGCAACGGCACAAAACGCGCCAACAAACGCAGACTCCGCGCAAAACGTTCTCATTTAAAACCAACCTCCTTTTGTTTCCTCGCAACTACAAGCAAAGAACCAGAAACCTCGCGCACCAATGGCAACCATTCAAATAACGGATTAACTCTAACTGCTAATTCGTATAAAGGCAACGGAAGCGAAGGATGCGTGAAGTCAACATTCCGAACACGCACTTCAGAAAAACCAGCACGCTCAAAATTACCTCTTAATTCTTGTTTATAGAACGCAGTTTCGTCGGGAGAATCTCCAGCCAACTCCTTCAACAGCGAAACATTCTTTTGTAAAAAAATCTGCGGGTTTGCCATGTTCGGCTCTGTGAAAACCGCAACTCCGCAAACCCGCAAAACTTTCCACACTTCTGGCAAAACTTCGCCCAAAACCAAATGATGCAAAACTGCATTGCCAACAACCGCGTCAAAATTAGAATACTTGGACAAATTGTAAGCATCACCTACTTTGAACAGCACGTTTCCACGCGCATTATTATTCTTGGCAATTTCAACAAGCTCTGGAGAAACATCAACCGCAACAATTTCCGCGCCGGACGAAGCGAACCTTTTCGAATACTCGCCAGTGCCACACCCCAATTCCAAGACGCGAATACCCTCTTGCATTTCAACAGCACGCATTATCAGCCCCGCTCGGTAGTCAATGCGTTTCTGCTTCGCAACGCTTCCAAAATTCCAATACGCATTTACGTTCTTTGAAACCTTGCGACTATGCTCCAACTCTCTGCGTCGTCTTCTGTTCATTTCGGCGCCTCCATTTTATTTTTCAAGAGAACAGGCAAAGGAAAAATTAATCGCGGCTCTAAATAACATACATACGCGTTCTTTTTACACTCTCTACATTCGCGCAAACTCTTTTTATACGCGGCATACTCGATGGAACCAAATACTGTATTTAGCTCCTTGCCCGCCGTAGGAAAAGCAACCTTCCAACCACTAGCCGCTAAACATGGAGAAACCGCGCCATCTTGACGAAACTCGCAAAAAAACTCCGGCAATAAACAATCCTCCTCGAACACTCCACCCGAACACTCTCCGCGAAAATGTGGAACAATAGAATCCAAAAACTTTGCAGAATTGACAACGTGATCCTGATCTTTCATAAAATCAACTAAGTCTACAACGTTTCTAATCTGCTCTTCAGACGCAGAAACGCCAACACTCTCCGATGATTGATTTGAGAAAATGGGATGTAAATTCAAAGGCTGAACTTTGTGAAAAACGCCAAGCCTCCCAGTAGAATTTATCAAATGATATATGTCATTTGCGTTCTCTGGAGTGATAATGCTATTAACAGAAACAACAACGTTTGGGGCAAACCTCTTCATGTTTTTCACAGCATCAAACGCCCTCTTATACGATCCAATTCTACCACGCTGCGCGTCGTGAAATGCCTCCAGCCCGTCGATTGAAATAGAAACTTCGTCAACCCCAGAATCCGACAACTCGACGGCCTTCTCCGCGTCCAACAACCAGCCGTTAGAAACTAGATGAACATATGGGATGTGTTTTTTCGCATACGCTAGCCTGTCGCAAATATCAGAAACAAGAAGCGGCTCGCCTCCAGAAATAGAAAAATAGAACCCCCCCATTTCTCCAAGCGAGGAAACCAATGAATTATACTGGTGTCGAGAAATGGTCTGCTTCTTAGTGTCGCGCCAAATATTACAATTCCTACAAGCTAAATTACATTCGTTAGTTATGTACATTCCTGCAAGCAACGGTCTTCCGCGCCCGTGTAAATAATAATTCCAATGCCACTTAGACGCACGCGAGGCAAGTTCTGGAAGCAAAGAACGCTTTGACAAAATAATATTTTTCATTTTATCACACGACAAATTTATTTCCGACTAAAAATATTTGATTGCCAACTCGTTCAACGTAAAATTGCCACAAAGGTAACTCGAATAATAAGTTAGAAATTTTGGTAAAATCTTTAACTAACAATCCAGTTACGTCAATACGCACGCAATCTTCTTCGCCAGTGCTAGGCACTTGCAAATAATTAACCACGTTGTTTTTCTTCATATTTTATCCCCCTCCTTTTTTGTTAAACAAAAAATATTAAACGTTTTTGCCAACAAATTAATGTAAACATGGTTGAGGTTGGCAGACCTTTTTCTTATTGTAGTATTCCCCGCGCGCATCCGCGTGCAATAAAGGGTCAACCCCTGCCAACCCATGCCATTTTTCACTTAAACGTTAAATATTTATCGTCACGTTCATATTTTTCAGAACGATTGGTTTTCGCTTCTGTTAAAAAATCGTTATCCAATCTAACACCGTTAACAACTGAAATTCGTTTGCTATCGACTTGGCTCCGGGTAAATTCTGCCCTCGAAAACAAACGTTTGAATTTTAAAAAGAAGGATTCTCTGCTTATTTTAACATCCACTTCTTCCGAAAAATAAAGAAACGCAGTCCACAAATCTTCTTTTTTTATCTGACTTCCGCGTTCTTCCGTAACATATTTTTCACAGAACGCACTTACGGGGTCTGAAGAAATTAAGTATTCATGTTTAATTTCATCAACGCTCGCGCTAGACGCGAACTCTCCTGTTTCCAATATTCCGTCAAGTAATAACAGCAATTCATTTAGGAACCCCGAAAGTTCTTGTTGAGTAGTAATTTTTTCGGTTTTCCTAACGTCAATGTTCCCCGCCTCTTTGCTGAATTTATTGTCAAACTTAAAAATGAACCAGCGACGGAAAAAAGCGTCTGTAATATCTCTGGTGCTGGGCAGTTCGTTGGCACTGAAAAACATTTTGCAAAACGGCTTGTAGGCATATGGTGCGCGGAACTTTTCTTCCGCGTCTACCCAGTCGCCGGCAACGAGTTGTTTCCAGAGGCCGGTGTCTTTGAGGCTTTGCTTAGGTAGATCGTAACAAATGTTTGCGCGTTTCATGAACAAACGGCTGGTTACGAAGCGGGCTTCTTTGCCGCATAGTTGTTGGAGCGTGACGTTGGCGACGTTGCGCCGGCCAAGAATTGCCTGAACTAGGGATAGGTAGACGGATTTTCCATTGCTGCCTTCGCCTAGTAGCATTACGCTTTTTTGAAAGGGAGTGTTGTCGGCCCAGAGTGTCATGGCAATTACTTGGCGGGCTAGTACGCGCTGGTCTGGGGAGAGTATTTCTTCAAAGAATTTGTCGCATTCGGGGCAGGTTGCGTTTGCGTCGTGGGCTACTTCTAGGAGGCCAGTGTAGAAGTAGTCTGAAGTGTAATCTCCTAGCGTCTTGGTTTTCAAGTCGAGCAAGCCGTTTTGCAATGGAAGCAAGTGGATTGGAAGAGTGATAGCTTCGCGGTCTTGGTAGGTGGCGGCGCGGATGTAGGCTTTGGTTTCTTCGCAGTGTCCGCTTTTAAAATCTTGTCCGAGGAGTTCTTTGCACGCGGTTTCGATCAAAGGTTCTCCGTCTTCGTAGAATTTTCCATTCCATGCCCAGACCTGGCGCGTGTCTTTCCATGTTACGAATTTTGTGCGAATTAAGAGAGTGTCGCCTAGCCATTTGGGTATGAAGTGGTGTTTCTCATCGAAGAAAATGCGGTTTGAGTGAATGCTATTTTCTTGTTGTTCAGAGGGGGTCATTTGTAGTTGTAGGCGCGTCCCGCATTCTGGGCAGTTTCCGTCTTTGGTTTCGGAGGCGTAGCATTTCGGGCAGGAAAAAATCATTCGGTTCGCCTCTTATTTTTTCCAGACGGCGAGGAACGCGCCTTTCTTTTTGGTTTCGTCTTGGAGGATTATGTCGTCGCCTTCTTTCCATTCCAGATATTTTGCCAGGTCTATTGGCAGGGGAACGTAGAGGGAGCCGTTGAGTTCCAAGACTTTTTTTTCGTATTGCATTCAATTCAACCTCTTTAAGATTCTCTTATGAAGAATATACGGCTGTCTTTTTAAATCTTTCTTCGTTTCGTTCGCCGGAAACGTGCTTCCGCAATGTTTATATAGTGCGGGGGGCGTAATGTGTGGGAGGTTGAAAATGTTATGGTGGAAAAAACGGTGTTTCATTCGACG
>Ga0310040_1000717_pt1 | contig 28353 bp, 36 predicted proteins | sample EPASupsiteHSE623_FD_200237 | JGI IMG/M metagenome (GOLD analysis project Ga0310040, IMG submission 200237) | Bioremediated contaminated groundwater from EPA Superfund site, New Mexico - Sample HSE6-23 (v2) (version 2) | ecosystem: Environmental > Aquatic > Deep subsurface > Groundwater >... | reverse complement strand
TAATTCTGCCGCTGATCAATAATAACGGCTGCGCATGAGGCATAGCGGTTGATAACGAGGATGGTTGACAAGGATGGTTGACAAGGATGGTTGACAAGGATGGTTGACAAGGATGGTTGACAAGGATAATTGTGGCAAAAGCTATTACTACAATGCAGTTTGAAGAGAAAGGCCCCGACCAAGAAGCAGCGGGCGATTCGATAATGCTGTTGGCAATTCAACAACATGATAGCAGAAATATGGAGTCAGCAAAAAATGGCGATAAAAAAGGCAAAGGTAAAAAATGATGCTATTATGACCGGCATCCTCGTTACCAGATTCAAGATGGGCCAGATCGATGTCGAAGATCTGGAGAAGATGGCGATTGACACATCCAAAGAAGAGAGATGCTCCGCAGCGAAACGAGTACTGGAAGGGATTAGGGACGCACCTGCAATCCCATCCTAAATCCCATATCTAATCCAATTATACTTATTAAATTAATATTATTATCCGACCATTCTTAGCCGAATACCCTAATTTCTCTTGGCCACTCAATCTCTTTGCCGCGTGCAAATTGACGCGGCCATACATAGCAGCAATCAGCGCTTCTCTTCCACTACGGTATAATCATTTACATCGATTACCCGGTCCCGCCGTCCGAAATTGCCGGATGCACCGGCGGCACCTGTCGCGGACCCCTGGGCGGCATCTCTCGGCTTTAGCATGGCCAGCAAGAGCGCCGCGATGGTTGAGATCAGGGCCGGCTCGGCGATCCAGCTCTTTTTCATCGTCTTTAAAAGCGCGAAGGCAAGCAGACCCTTGAGGATGGACGGAAGGATGCCTGGATTGCTGCTGCCTGCGCTCTTTGACTTCAGCAAACTGGCGGCATGTTTGCCGAGCATCGAGAGGGTTTCGGGTCGCGTGATCCAGCCGAGAGACTTCGCCAGAGCGATCGTGAATGCGCCCTTGATTGCTTTTCTGAAAACGGCTGCGCCAATAATGGTTTTGATGAGTCCTGAGAGCTTTGCCATCAAACAATCTCCTCTCTTGGATGGTTAAATCTGTATCTGCTCGCTCAGAGTCGCGGTTGATAATTGCTCATGATAAAATTGTTCTTGTCGGATCTTGATGCTTGACTATTCTTCCATCCGGAAGCCTTCCGGCCAGAGCATCCTATCCTCGCTCCGCCGCCGAATCATCTCCTCAACCTCCTGAGGCGAGATGCCGAAGACCTCCGACAATATCTCTTTGGCTGCATCCAGCTCCATCGCGATCTGATCATCGCTGCCGCTTCGCGAACTTGGATGGAGCTTTATTGCCTGCTTTTTCGGCTTTGCCAGGTGATCGAGGACTCCTGCCATTAGCTTATTTTATTGCATGTGCAAACTTAAGTATCTTTCTGGAAAAATCCGGGGCGGGAAGAAACAAAAGCAAGCCCGTCATGATTTTTAAAATTTACATGGATGAATAAATGTAACTAACGTATGCAGCCAACATATAAAATTAATATATGGTGGCAATAGTAAAATTAAATATATAAAAGCTGAAATTATATGCATAAAGGTAATAATAAAACTAATAGCTGAATACAATATATAAAATTGATATATATATATAACTAATTGATATACGATTAATAGCAAACCAATATGGACTTGACGGGATTCGAACCCGTGGCCTCCGCCTTGCGAAGGCGGCGATCTACCACTGATCTACAAGCCCGAATTGATGATCTAATCTTTGGTCTTAAAATAAGGAGAGGCTTTAGAGGAGCCCGACCTCTTCGACCACAACAGACTCAACACCGGGAACATTAGCTACAGCCGACTCTATCTCATCAGGGCTGTGGCCGCCCTTATCGTTCATGATGGTTACGACTATCAGAGCTTTCAGACCAAAGGCGATAGGCATCTCTTCAATGACATGCAGCTTGGCAAATGCGGGTATCACCTTGACGATCTCTTCTCTGAGCTTGGCCAGGTCAATGTCCGTGCTTTCCGGCATGACCTTCATTCTAACTGCCGCGTCACCCATTTCGAGTCACCTCACGGCCCTGAGAAGCCACAGGCTTTGCAGGTATAAACGTTGCTTTGTTTCTTACAGCGGTTGCATCTGGCAATCACGGTTCCGCAGCTCGGGCAGGGAAATCTGGTCCCGCCCACGCCGGTCAGCGTAATGCCACATGATATGCATCTCTCTGGCAATTCTTCCTTCATGTTATCTCCCCTTTGGTTGATGTATTTCCCTGTATAAACCTTCCCATAGGTAGCAGGGATTTCTCGCCCCTCGCCCGAAGGAACCCGGCCAATCCGGCTCGCAATTGCGCCCGGCCAAATCCTGGCAATTCATCACCTGGAAATCACAGTCGTGCCGCCGTTTCCTGTTTTGAGTGCACGGATGAACTCCTTCGGATCTGTGCCGTCCAGCACGCGGAGGCTCGCGCCCTCGCCCTTGCGCATGAGAAGCCGCAGCGTTCCCTGATCAAGGCAGCTTTCTTTTCCTAGCAGATGGCTTGCACATACCACTTCTTGGACCTTTCCCTCTGCAATTATGCCGCCCACATTGGTAGCCTTGATGAGGGGCGAGTGCAGTCGTTCTGCCGCCAGCATGGCAATGGAGTCCGAGGTATAATCCCAGTTATGTTCGATGCCTGCGTCATCCTTTTTCAGGGCTTGATACGGCAAGAGAACATCAACCTGCCCGGCTCTGTCGCAATCCGGTTTTCTAATCTCCTCCACCAGTCGCGCGCCCGTGCCGTCCGCCAGGAAATAGGCATACTGCTCCATTGCCAGAACGGCCATCCAGTGAGCGGCGTCATCCGAGATCGCAAATCGTGCATGAATCTCTCTCACCAGATCGGCCAGTGGCCCGCCGCCCGGCACGATGAGAAAGCTGTAGCCGTCTTCCGCCAGGCCGGCGAGCGCGCGAACCAAATCCCGGGACGATTCAAGGAGGCTGCCGCCCAGCTTCAGCACGTAAAATGGCATAGAGTCTGGATCAGGATGCCCCGGTATTTAGCGTGATTCCCGCGCGATAAGGCGAAGAACGGGAGAGATTCATAAGGGAAAAGCGGAAAAGAATAGCGAAGGTCGACCGGATGTTGGGTAGGGAGGGATATTCCATATCGACCTTTGCCGTACTTCCTTCCGACCTCAGTCGTAGATAAGCCTTTCGGTGCGGTGATTTAGCTTGCAGACTCCTTTGCTGGCAGTGGATGCGGTAATATTATTTGGATCGGGAATCGTGCTCATAGAGCGGAAGAATCCGCCCTACCAGGGCAGCTTTGCCCTTCCCGGCGGATTCGTGGAAGTGGGAGAGACTGTCGAGAACGCAGTGAAGAGGGAGGCGCGAGAGGAGACGGGCCTCCAGATCGAATTGCTGGGGCTGGTGGGCGTGTACTCCGATCCCAAGCGCGATTGCAGAGGGCACGTCGTATCCGTTGCCTATCTCGCCGCCGGAAAAGGCGAGCTTGTGGGTGGATCTGACGCTAAATCGGCTGAGGTCTTTCCTCTAAATAGCCTTCCGGCGCTTGCTTTTGATCACGACGAGATCATCCGCGATGCCCTCGCCCTGGCAAGGAGCCGTCCAGACAATCAAATTAAAGTAGAGTAATTGAAATTACCCACTGGAAACTAAAAACGCGAGCGTGATAGTGAAGAACTGCCGGGGATTATCGCCCCCGGCATTTGACCTAACTTCTGATTTAGGAGACCAATCAAAATGGAAGATACAAGAGAGCTCATCGAGAAGTATGCGCTGCAAAACGCGGTGAAGTACAAGGCCGCGCCCAATGCCGGGGCGGTCATGGGCAAGCTCATGGGCGAACACCCGGAATTGCGTGCCCGGGCCAAGGAAGTATCGCCCCTGGTGAAAGAGGTCCTGGCCGAGATAGAGAAGACGAGCCCGGAAGAGTGGCAAAAGAGGCTGGAGGCCATCGCGCCCGAACTAATAGTTGAACTCTCTGTGAAAAAAGAACCCGACAAGGGACTGCCTGCGCTCGATGGAGCGGAAAACGGCGTTGTGATGCGCTTTGCACCTAACCCCAACGGCCCGCCGACTCTCGGCAGTGCTCGCGGCATCATCGTCAATTCCGAGTATGTGAAGAAGTACGGCGGCAAATTCATCATCCGCTTCGATGACACGGACCCGGTGAAGAAACGGCCCATGCCCGAGGCTTACGGCTGGTATCTGGAGGACTGCAACTGGCTTGACGCCAAGCCGGACCTAGTAATTACGGCCAGCGAGCGGATCGACAAATACTACCCCATCGCGGAAGAGCTGATCCGCCGGGGCGGAGCATACGTTTGCGCTTGCCCGCAGGCAGTCTTCAAGGAGCATAAGGACAAGGGCATTCCCTGCGAGCACCGGGATCAGTCGATTGAGCAGAATCTGGATCTTTGGAAGCAGATGCTCGACGGAAGGCTGGCCGAGGGCCAGGCTGTTTTGCGTGTCAAGACGGACATGTCTCACAAGGACCCGGCCATTCGCGATTGGCCCGCTTTTCGCATCGTGACCGCGCCGCACCCGCTGGTCGGCGACAGGCACCGCGTCTGGCCGCTGCTGGATTTCGAATCGGCGGTGGAGGATCACCTGCTCGGCACCACCCACATTCTGCGCGGCAAGGATCTGGCGGACAGCGGCAGCAGGCAGAGATATCTCTACCGTTATTTGGGCTGGGAGTACCCCAAGGTGATCCATTGGGGCAGGATCAAGATTCATCAGTTCGGCTCTTTCAGCACCAGCAAACTGAGAAAGGCCATCGAGGCCGGGGAGTACACGGGCTGGGACGACCCGCGCGTTCCCACGGTACGGGCCATGCGCTGCCGCGGCATTCGCCCCGAGGCGCTGCGCAGGTTCATGATCGACCTCGGCGTGGGAGAGACGGACATCAGCATCAGCATGGACTCCATCTACGCCGAGAACCGCAAGCTCGTCGACCAGGAGGCCAACCGCTATTTCTTCGTCTGGAATCCCGTCTCGCTGCAAATCGAGGGCGATGTGCCGGCATTCGGGCGCGCGCCACTGCATCCCACCATCGATCGCGGCTGGAGAGACATTCCGGCGGGCAATAATCTGTTCATCTGCAGGAGCGACCTGGAGGCTTTGAAGGTCGGTGATAACATCCGGCTCAAGGATCTATGCAACGTTGAGATGACGAGCCTGGAGCCGGCTGGAGCACGCTTCCTGGGCAAGGACGTGGGCAAGAGGACCAAGATAATTCACTGGGCTCCGGCGGACGGCCCGGCGGTCAAGGTGATGAAACCGGACGGCATTGACGAGGGAATCGGCGAAGCCGGAATTGCCGGAGAGCTGGGCAAGGTCGTGCAGTTCGAACGCTACGGGTTTGTGCGCATCAACTTCCTCGGCAATCCGATAGTGGCGTACTTCGCTCACCGCTGAGTGCTCAAGAGAATTCCGGCTGATGCAACCAATGCGAGCAACCATTGCTGCAACTGTTGCAGCAAATCGCTGATGAATTGATTAGCCGGGATTACCGGAATCAGGCTTAAAAAAAGCTCAAAAAAGGTTCAAAAAAGATTCAATCGTTGCAGTGCTCCGGCCAAAAACGCCGCCAGGGCCACTGCCATTCCTATTTTCAGCGCTTTTTGCGATCCTCTTGCATCTCTTCTCATGACCTTCAAGATCGATTGCAGGAAAAAGAGATCCGCAACCACTGCTATTGCCAGATACGCATTTCCGAAAGGCGCAGCAAAGCTCAATCCCAGCGCCGCCAGCGCAAAGGCGGCGGCAAGCCCGGCGGACAGCCTCTCGCCCGCCAGGATGGGAAGAGTCCGTGCTCCGCCCAGCCGGTCCCCATCCATATCCTCGATGTCTTTCGCGATCTCCCGGCTCATGGTAGCCAGAAACGAAAGCAAGAATGGAATCTGGTTTGCCGGCAGTCCCGCCTCGCCGCCGGCTGCGCCTCCGAAGAGGAAGGTTGAGCCGGTGAGGTAGGCCACGCAGACATTCCCGGCAAGGGGGGTGGCTTTGAGATTCCGGGCATAGAAGAACAGCAAAACTGAATTTAAAACCGCGACGATCAGGCAGATCTGGTTCACCAAACCCGCCAGGATCGAGCCCGATACGAAGAGCGCCAGAGAATAGTTGAAGGCCAGCGGCGGGCTGATCCGACCGCTGGGAATGGGGCGCGCGGGCCTGTTGACCGCATCGATCTCGCGGTCGTAGTAGTCATTGACGGCATTTCCCGCGCCGGTAACCAGAAAAACCGCAGAAAATAGGAGAGCGGAAGATGCGGGATCGACACTGCCGGCGATGGCCTGGCCGATGATGGCGGCAACCCCGGCCATGGCGCAGTTGAACGGTCGCAATATTTCCCAGAATGCAGGCAACGATGGACTGGACAATGCCAAGTATCCCCTCGCGCCGCCTAGCTGGAGACGCCGCGTATCAGGTATAGCAGATAGATCTCAGTTAAGTAACTGTCGATGTGGCCGGAGGATTCCGCCTTTCCGTAGGGCTGGATGAGCCGGATCAGAAAGGTGCTGCTGGCCGGAACTTTCTCCCGATAAATCAGCCCGGATGCCTGCATCTTTGAAACAACTTTGGAGCACTTGCTGCTGTCGATGCCGAGCATTCGGCGCAGCTCGGACTGCAAGAGACCGTCTGATTTCGAGCCGATGAGGCCGAGGGCCTTTTCCTGCAAGGAGGAGATGCCGTTTTCCACAGGAACCACTATCTTTCCGGACATTTCGATCACTGGCCTTAATCTATACTTAATTTATTTTGATATACTGTCATAATGGTTTATGGTATAAAATCCTTTTGTAATTATGCATCTTTTTGTCTTAAAATTTTTTGAATATATTTTGAATTGATAGTCAAGAATCGAATCAGAGATTAATAATTTAAGTATTCTTCAAAAATTATTCCGCACAACGATTTTATTGATTAGATCTGGATTATGGGGGATCACAGTGAAAAAAAGATGTGCAATAGTTTTCAGATGATGGAAATTATCTATAATAAAATTTATGCAATTTTAAAAGAAATTGTATCCAATTAAAATATCAATTATTCCTGCAAAATGCTGTGATTTGTGATGCGGTTCAATGATACCAGGCTTCGGATTTGCAATTCCTTTGTCATGATGGAGAAATTGAGGCTCAGTGATCAAGAGATAGCGATTAATTTTTGCCATAAATTTAAGGACGTTTTTCGCGAGTCAACCCTCGATCTGATGCCGATCATCACTCTTCGAGCGGGAATCTGGCGCGAATCTCGCGGCTTCGCAATACTGGCAGCCCAATTTCTTCGAGAATGGCTACAATTCGCTTTCGCTCCTCTGACCGCAGTGATTTTCTATCGATGTATGCATAGGTTGCAGCGGACTTTATGCGCGCATCCATAACGAGTGATGCATCCAGATCGGCCATCCTGTAAGAAGGAAAGAGATGTCCGAATGCCGCATCAGATTCGAACATGAGATCCGTCTGTCTTTGCACATAGTGGCCTCCTCCAAAACCGAGGAAAACAGGAAGCTCCTGCGCTCGATTGTCCTCCAGCGACAGGATGGCTCTGGCTACGGCTTCCCCAGCCCGTTCATCGCGCCACTGGGCTTCGGAGCTGCCGATCTCCGCGAAGAAACAGGGCGTCTTCATGTCCGTTGGCCCATGATGAGTGGCTTCCGCGGATATCGCGAATCCCTGCGGTGCCTCATCGCGAATATTGTGCAAAAATGAGCGCAATCCCCACGGTGCAGCCGCGGAAAGCTCCCGCTGGCCGTTTTCAATTATGCCTGTGAAGTGGCCGCCAAACCAGGGCAAACCCGCTTTGGACTCATGCCTGCAGGCGAAGACGACCATTTTAGGATTCAGCCCAAGCTCCGCAAGTCTAGCTTCAAACCCTTTCAAAGCGGACTGCCGGCCCTCATGAATCAGCAAGCGCCAGCATCCGTTGGCCAGGAAACCATTTCGGTCTTCCCAAGGCCGGAGCGCCAAAAGGCGCTCGAAAATATTGAGGCTCGCCGGGTCTGCCCGAGAGCAGACTATGGCAACCTCAAAGTTCATATCTCCTTTCCCACTTCCAGCATCTTGGCAACCATCGGAGCGTAATCGATCTTGGACGCCTTGATCTCAGATAGAGGCATGATTACGAGCATGGGCCGCTGGGTGATGAGCCCCTCTGCGGAAAGACTGCGCAGCTCCGCGTCCAGGCGGCTCTTAAGCTGCGGATAGCCTGTAGACAGGAATGCCCCGAAGATCTCTCCGGGCTGCAAGATGCTGAACAGAGGCGCTCCGACATTGCGGAAGGCTCTGTAGACCTTGGACAGATCTTCACGATCGTGGCCGTGCCTGATGGTGACGTGATAGAACGATAGCAACTCACAGCATATCTTTTGCCAATCGATGTATGCCTCGCGGAACAGGAGGCCGCTTTGGAAGAACTTGGTTCGCTTTCCGGAGATGGTTGGCCGGGAGATGCCTGTTCTCCTGGATAGCTCAAGATCGGAAAGCATCGGGTATTTTACGAAGGCATAGAGCGTCAATTTGTCTTTCTCAGTCAAGCGGGAGTCCTCTGTGAGCACAGGTGCTTTTGGCGGAATTACCTCTTCGGGAAGATCGCTTCTGGCAAGCTCAAACAGGCTGTTCACCGCTATGGCTGCGTCAGTGGAATAACTTGAAACCTGGAACGGGTAATGGAAGTAATGAATATCCTCAACATAATCGTTGCGGAAATATTCATCGATGATGGGATCGAAATTGACTCTAAAGTCGGTTAGGCTCTTGGAGTAGAACCCAGAGATGGAGTCTGTGTCAGTGGCAATATGTGAGACGCAATTGGGGTAGCTTGTCCAGTCCTGGTAAGCCTTTGATGCTGCCCTCACCTCAAACGGTGCAGTCGGCTTGTACTTGACGAACACTGAGGTCAGGATTTCGGCACCTACTGCTTCTCCGGATGGAACGTTCAATAGCTTGATAAGTTTCCAGTCTCTAAACTTTCGTTTGCTCTTGAATATCGTGGATCGATCAACACCTATGTTTGAGGCGAGATCTATATCACTGAACCCCGGATATCTGGCAAGACCGTAAAGAACTAACCTCTCCTTTGATGTTAATTTTAGTTGCATTTAAAATCCTATACTTTTTTTAAGTATTTATAGGTTGCCTAAACTTAGATTTCCCAATATAACAGTGCTGCATATACAAGACCTGGACGCTCCAATTTTGCCAGATTTTCATGAGCCGTGCCATATGCTGCACTTTGCACATGGATGTTCACTAATGCTGCTTTTCTATCAAATATACCAATTTGTGGCTTGCCGAATATTATCCAATATTTGACAATTTTTTAAAAAAGTCAGTTCCCTAAATCCGATCCAACGATCCCGCAAATCCGGCATTTCATTCGCCTCTGGTACAGGAATCATGAGCATAATCATTCATCTGAAGGCAGCTTTGTATACGACCGTTCTTTAACAGAAAATGGCAAATCATGTCCGGGAATAATAATATCTGCAGTGGAGATGATCCTGGCCATACTGGAGACGGCCAATTCTCGATCCACATGCAAGAACGGCGGAATATTTTTTATGAAGTTTCCGAAAGTGGGTAGAGCATCGCCTGCCATCACAATCCTTCTTGGGCCTTCCACCACGATGGAGATGCTGTCCATGCTGTGCCCCGGCGTTTTCATGGCCCACACGCCAGGAGCTATCAATTCACCATCCTCCGGCGTTAAGATCTTTGCCCGGCAAAACAAATGGTTGTTCCCGCAATGATCGCTATGAGCATGCGTGTTAATCACGATATCAACACTATCGGGCATGACTTTGAGGCGGTCCAGGGCATCCAGGATGCGGCGGTCCTCACCGGCCAGACCGGTGTCCACAACTATCTTTATTTCATTAGACATTATCAATGTTACTGACGATCTGGCATCAAGAATGCAGCCGGAATCATCTCTCAACAGCGAGCCGGGCTTGAGGAGAAAGACTTTTGGAAATGATCCGCCGTGAATGTTTTCTCTATGTATGTTTTGCATAGTTTCTCTGTGCATGCTTTGCATGTTTTCTCTATGCATGTTTTGCATGTTTTGCATGTTTTCTCTATGCATGTTTTGCATAGTTGCTCTGTGCATGTTCTCTCTTTGAACGGTATCTTAAATCGACATATTTGATTCAGCTCGCGGCATTATGATCATATGAAACGCGATACCTGGCATATGATACTGAACGCCTGTAGCCCGGATGCACATAACCGGATGCCTGTCAGAATCCGATTAATTCGTGTCGGAGTGGCCTGACAAGCATAATCCGTCATGTTTCCGGCATCAATCTTTATTCGCCATCGGCTTTTTGACCCTGCCAAGCATCCTGGTTTTTAGGCCAGGTAGAGCTTTTGCAGCTTCTCGTTCAACCGCTCAACCTGCTGCACCGCCGTGCCGATATACTGGTGCGGGTCGAGCAGGGCTCGAATCTCCTCTTCTTTGAGGTTCTTGGTGACGATCTCGTTCTCCAGGAGCACGTCGGCCAGCTCTCGCTTCTGCTCGAAGGCGGTCATGCTGCTCTGGCGCATGATCTCATGGGCCTGCTGGCGGCCAACGCCCTTCTTGGCCAGCTCCACCATCACGTTCTCTGCCATGTTGAGGCCGTGCAAAAGCGTCAGGTTCTTCTCGATGTTGTCGGGCCGAAGGCGCATATTGGCCAGGGTGCGCGTGGCTAACGTTACGAGGTGGTCGGTGAAGATGAATGCCTCCGGGAAGACGATGCGCTCGCAACTGGAGTTGGTTAGGTCGCGCTCATCCCAGAGTGGAATATTCTCAAAGGCGGGAATCAATTGGGCTCGAACGATGCGGGAGAGGCCGCAGACCTGCTCGGACTTTATCGGATTGCGCTTGTGGGGCATGGTTGAAGATCCGACCTGCTTTTTGCCGAATCCCTCCTCAACCTCGGCGATCTCGGTCCTCTGCAAGGAGCGCATCTCCACGAAGATCTTGTCCAGCGTGGAAGCCACCAGCGCCATCCAGCAGACCATTTCTGCGTGCCGGTCGCGCTGAATTACCTGGTTGGATACATCCACCTCGGTCAGTCCCAAATGGCGCATGACGCGATTCTGGATCTCCATGCCGTTTTTGCCGTAAGCTGCCTGCGTTCCCACCGCGCCGCTCATCTTTCCCACTGCCGCGCGGGGCCGGAGCTGCTGCAGCCTCTCGATGTGGCGGGCAATCTCCGAGGCCCAGATCGCGAATCGCAGGCCGTAGGTTGTGGGCACTGCGATCTGGCCGTGCGTCCTTCCCGCGCACACAAGCGTCTTGTTCTCCAAGGCCCTTTCCAAAAGCAGCGCCAGCAGCTTCTTGAGCTTGGGCTCGAGAACGTCAAAGGATGCCTTGATCTGCAGCCCGGTGGCCGTGTCCAGGATGTCGTTGGAGGTCGCACCGAGATGAATCCATTCGCCGAACTTGGGGCTGCACTCGGCCATAGCCAGAACGGTGGCCATCATGTCGTGGCCGATTTCGTCCTCGATCTGTTTGGCGCGGTCGGGGTTTGTGGCCTCGGCGGCGGCGGCAATCTCCGCTGCAGCGCCTTTGGGAATCATGCCCAGCTCTTCTTCCGCCTGGGATAGAGCTGCTTCCACGCGGAAGAGGCAGCGCAGACGGAAGTCCTCTTCCCAGATCGCCTTCATTTCCTTTGTGCCGTATCGAAATTCCATTGGGTGAATAGCCATGACCGGGAGAATGGCTCAGGGGGTTGATGGATTTTTTGGTCCTCAGCCGGTCCGAGGCGGCAATAATAAGAACCATCCTGTTGGATTCGTTCCTGATTAATATGATAAATGACCCAAATCCGAAAGAGGACTCAAATCCATTTGCTTTTCTCGAAAAGGCTGCCCTGGAACTTGGCGCTCTCGATGCCAGGGCCATTTCCGCCTCAAAAGTTGTCGTGGAGAACCGGGTTCCGTTGAAGTGCAGAACCGGCTGCGTCGGCTACGGCAAGAAGCTGACCTGCCCGCCTTACGTGCCGACAGTGGATGAATTCAGGAAGATTCTGTCTGAATACCACCATGTGCTCATCGTGAAGTTCAAATCCCCCGCGAGGGCCGATCCGGATGTCATCTGTTCCATCTACAAATACTGGCTGGACCCGGATTCGCCCACGGAAAAGAAAGAGCAGGCCGATCGCTTTTGGAAGGACTATTTCGGCGAGAGCAAGAACATTTTGCTGACCATGCTGGAACTGGAGAAGACCGCGTTCAACGCCGGTTGTACTCTGGCGCTGGCTCTGGTGAACGGCTCATGCAGGCTGTGCGAGACCTGCAATGTTAAAGGCGGGATATGCGCGCATCCCAGCATGGCCAGGATTCCGGAGCATGCCGTGGGCGTGAACATGAAGAAGACTGCCGAGCAGGCGGGAATGGCGATCCGGTTTCCTGTTTCTGGAAACCCGACTCCGATGGCGATGCTGCTCATCGATTGACTTTTTTTTGGCATAATTTTCATTACATTATTTTTATTTCTTTATTTTATTTCTCCTTCACATATCCTCATTTGCCATTTCTGCATGTCGAATATATTCATTAAACTAAATTAGTCCAAATTAAATTATAATTCATCCATGCTGCGAATGAACCCCATATTGCCTGGCTGGTTTTATCTCTTCTCGATAGAATGGCCCCGAAGCTGGCCGGGCCGACAATCTCCGGCTGCAACCACAAGTCTATTTTTGAATACCTATTGCCCGGAAAACTATATATTCGACAATCATCTATATAGAGTTCGGCGAAAGTCGTTAAGAGTTTTTCCATCCCTCCTTTACCCTTCTCGGCTTTCCCTCCCTCCACTTCATTATTGAAGTTCCTAAATTATTCTATATTAATACTCAGCGATCATGGTTCAGTCTCACGATGATAAGCAAAAAATCTTTAAATGTGAAAACACAATTACTATTATGTTTGATGATGAAATAACATTATCAGAGGTTCTAATTAATTTAATGTTAATTTTATTTATAACTATAGCAATCACGCTGGGCGCGGTTGTGCTGGGTGGAGGCAAGTTGGACATTTGGGGGCTTTAGGAAAGTTGCGCGCATTGCCATCTCAAATCAACCGTCAGCATCAAAATTTACTTGGGCAAAATTTGCTTTGGGCAAAGTCTTTATTCGTATCGTATACTTTTGGCAATCTCTATCGACAGGTGTTGCATCGATTCATGAGCAGCCAGATAGAACGCCAGGTCCTCGGCATCCATCCAGGGATCATCGAAAGACGATACTGTGGGATTCAGATCTAAGAACGATGCACTCGACGCGCTTGCAGTCGGCAAAGCCAGCCGGACCGCCAACGAGAGCAGACTTATTGCACTAATTTCCTTCCAGGCCATAAATTGCGGCCAAATTCTTCGCCAAGCCTCCCGTCCAAAAATAAAAATAGGCAGGATGCCAAATCTATGATAAATGGATATCTTTACCCATGCACTGCTGCCCTATCTGCTGGGCAGTTCTTTGAAGATGAATAAAAAGCTTCTCTCGGCCTTCGTCCTGGGCGCAATCGCTCCCGACCTCGATCTGCTGGTTGTCTGGATAAACAACGTCTACCCTACGCCGCTCCTAATCGTGCACCGGGGATTCACTCACACCTTCTTCTTTGGATTCTTCACGGCACTGATCGTGCTCTACCTGGCATCTCGCCATCCGGTCAAGGCTGCTATTCAAAGGTTTGTTGATTTCGATGTGGATTTCTCGGCACAGGCTCTGGCAATTGCCTACGCCGGGATTCTCTGCCATCTCTTTTTGGATTTCCTGACCACCAGGGGCGCTCCGCTCCTCTACCCGCTGGAGGCGACCAGGTTCTCTGCCGAGATCTATTACCACACGGAGTTCATCGTATTGCTGGGCAGCCTGGCGGCACTGACCGTCTTGCTTTGGGAGAGAAGATCCAGAAACCGGCGAATGGATGGGGGGCAACTGGGAAGAACGCCATTTTGCCAGGGCTCGGCCCAATCATTTAATAAAAAAATGTTTATAATATTTACTGTCTTCATCCTGATCGTGGGTGCTATAAGAATTGATGGGAAGGAGGCCGCACAAAGCCGTTTCGAGAATGAGAGTGCTGGGATCTATCCCGACTCAAATCTCGTCCTGTGGGTGGCCCTGCAAAACTACAGCGACAGCTTCCGGGTTCATGAATTCAATATGCTGTCCGGGAGAATCGAGCAAAGCAACGAATATCCCAAACTGCATCTGCAAACAAACGGCGAGCCGGTGCCGGGGCACGACAGCTTGAGCAGGGCAATCAATGCCGCAGAAAGCCTCCCTCAGTTCAAGCTCTTCCGCTGGAGAGCCTACGGCGTGGCCACTAACGCATCTCTGCAAAACGGTTCTTGGCGTCTGGAGTTCTACGATCCGGTCGTCAAAGAAGAGATGATCAGCTTGAGTCTAAATGCTTCGCCGATCTTTCAAATGGCTGTGCGGGGCTACCGCTCAATTCAGATCGACGTCATTGGAGGCAAGGCGGTTATGGCAGAATAAAACATGGAAAAATAAAAAGAAGACAAAATGAGCAAAATAAGCCGAAGAAGCACAAACACAGATCAAAAAAGTCAAAAAAGGAAAAGAGCAAAGGAAAAAGAGCAAAAAGAAAGAGCAAAAAGAAAAAGAGCGCGAGATGATGGTGATTCACACCTGCCAGATCTCTTGCGGCATCCGGGTCATCCTCCGGCCTCCGTTCTCAGTGACAAGATAGGTGTCCTCGATGCCCAGCACTCCTTTGTCGGGATAGATCATCTTCGGCTCCACGGCAATGGTCATGTTCTTTTCGACCACATGATCCAGCGGGCCTATCACCGGGTACTCGTCCAGCTCCAGCCCGACCCCGTGGCCCACGAAGCCGCACTTGTTGCCCACCGGGCCGCCCAGGCAATCCTCGTAGCCCAGCCTCTTGGCCGTACTCTCAGAAAGCTCATACAGCTCTCTGCCGGTCTTGCCGGGCCGCATCTCCCCGGCCACGGCCTCCTCCACTTCCCAGGAAGCCTGGTAAGCCTCCTCCAGCTCCGGCGAGAGTCTGCCGAGGGAAAATATCCGCGTGGCGTCGGAGATGTAGCCGTTGTAGATTCCCACCGAGTCAACAAAAATGGGCTCATTCCTTCTGATCTTGCGAAAACCGGCACCCTGGGGGAAGATGAGCGACGTTCCCCGCCCGCCCGTGGGCGAGGCCAGGAAGCTTGGGAATGCCGCCTCAGGCCCGGACATGACGTGGCCCAGGGGAACGATGCTGTTGAACCTGCGAAAACGCAAAGAACCCTGGTGGCCATTCGAACGCATAACCGACTCCAGGCGGCAGATCAGGTCTACCTCGGTCATTCCTTCTTCCAGGTAATCGGGAACCGAGGCAAATCCGGCATCCAGCATCTTGGCGGACTCGCGCACCAATCCCAACTCGAACTCGGACTTCACAGAGCGAATATGCTTGATCGTCTCCGCCACATCGACGAATTTTGCATCCCCGAGCGCCTTGTTCACGCGGAAGTAGAAGCTGCACGGCAGCACATCCATCTCCAGGCCGATGGTGGCGTTGGCGGAGATGCCGAGGTCCGACTTCAGGCTTCTCATGTTTTTGAGAGGCAGAACCTCAAGTGGAGACTCCTGGCGGGCTCTCTCCAGGCTCCTCTTCATCATCACCACCGGCTCTCCGTCTCTGGGAATGTAGACCAGCCCATCCTGGGCCGTGCCGCAGAAATAACAAATATCCACAGAGTGAAAGAGGATGGCTCCGTCCATGCCATTCCCGCTCACCATCTGTGACTGAAGCCTCTTTATCCGCTCATCGATCTCGGATCTGGGGTGAAGGATATACTCCATGTTAGATACACCGGTATATTATTATATTGGCACTTCCCTAATTGGGATACATGCCATTGGGGGGATATCAGGGTGTCAGGTCAGAGATATATTTTGCCTCTGAAACGCACAAGGAAGAGGTAAAAGCCATCGCAAAAAAGAGGGGCGTAACCCTTACCCGATATATTTTGGGCCTGATCGAAGAAGATCAATCAAAGCCTGAGCGAAAAGTCCGTTCGGGCCGCGACCATGAGTTGCGTGAAAAGATCGCCGACCTGCAGGAGGAACTGCGAATTTGCAGAGCTGCTTTGCTAAAGGCCGAGGGGCAGAGAGCCGCGCCATCAGATAGCTATGAACGGGAGCAGTATCTCCAGCAACGAATCGGTATCATCCTCGGCGGCTCGGGCGTAGTAAAGGAACGGGTACTCTTCTCCGAGCTCGATGTCGCTGAGGATGACAGGGAAATGCAGGAACTGGTGCACCGGGCTCTTGAGGACCTGGAAGGATCAGGCATGGTGCGAAAGACTCCCGGGGGCTGGAAGTGGCAAAGATGAGAGTATTGCCCGTTTTATCCATGGTCGATGAGTATCGGAAATTTCAGGATGATGCTGCAAATGCCTGATATTGATCTTCTCGCCGCCTTTGTCGCAGATATGCAGTCCCGCAGGCTCTCCCCCGAGACCATTCGTACCTATAGCTGGATCTTGCATGACTTCTCGAAGCTCATGCAGTCCCGGAGCGTCTCCTTGGAGGCGGTCAAGCGCCCTGACCTCAAGGCCTACCTTGACAGCCTGAATACCAAGGGGATTAGCCATAAGACTGCATCTCTGCGTTTTGGGGCCCTATCAAGCTTCTACGACTATCTTGTTTTCGAGGAGCGGATAGAGTCCAATCCAGCACGGCCCGTTCAGAAGAGGTATCTTCAAGCATATAAAACGCCGCAAGGCCATACTCACCAGCTCATCACTATTGAGCAGGCTGCTGCCATGGTGCGGGAGATGACTGAAGTACAGCACAAGGCCCTTTTTGTTCTTATGCTGAAAACTGGCGTGCGCCGCAGGGAATTGATCGCCATGGATGCAGATGATATCAATTGGCAAAATCAAAGTATCACGCTCAAGCCTACGGCAAAGCGGAGCAATCGCGTGGTATTCTTCGACGAGGAAGCCGAGGGGCTTTTGCGCAGATGGCTCCGCGTAAGGGAACATAGAAATTCAAAAAATGATCCTGCACTCTTCATATCGAACATAGGCCGAATGAAACAGTCGTCCGTTGATCGAGTGCTGGTGGTGCCAGCCACTCGTCTTGGATTGCACGATACAACGTCCACTGATATGGAACGGCATTTCTCTGCGCACTGCACGCGCCATTTCTTCACGACCTATTTAGATCAGGCTGGCATGAAGAGAGAGCATATCCAGGTGCTGCGGGGAGACGTGGGACGAGAGGCGATTGATATCTACCTGCACAATGATATGGAGAAGATCCGAAAAGAGTATTTAGCGTGCATACCTAGGCTCGGGATATGATATTGCCCTCAAATAACAGTAATCCAGGGTATTTTCCAACGGACCCAAAACGACATCTTTTTTAACTAAGGTTTACCATAGTAAACTTATGAGTGCATCGAATAAAGAGATGGTTCAGCCTGTCTCAATATCAATAGGTGCAAAAATCGCGTCTGCTGAGGCCAGGCAGATCCGCGAGCTGATCGAGGCAGGCGTGTACCTTAACGAGTCTGATTTTGTGCGAGATGCTATCAGGCATCGGCTATCTGAAATCAAGGTTATCAAATGCAGGGATGTTGATTACGAGACCGCGAAAAAAGAGATTCTTGGCTATTACAAGAGCCGAGGAGAGGCATACCCGGATGAAGCCGCAGGAGACCTTGAACTCGATTTCGATATTGTGATAAAAGCGACGGACGAACTGCGAAAGGAAGGTAGGCTGGAGGAAGCATAGTGGACTGCTATGAAATGGGTGACACTCTACATGGCTCAAAGATCTATGCCGAGGCCCGGAAGGTGGATGGTCCTAGGGTGATAGTGAAAACAGGAAGACACAGAGCGCAGAGTATTACGCTGATCGAAAATGCCAAGGCTGTAATTATTAGAAAATTGAAGTATGTATATAAAGAGGAAGATAATTCAGAGAACAGCCCCTAAAAATGACATACGGCTTAATCAAATTCTATGATATTTTGTTATCTTGTAATCAAACTAAGCAACAGGGATTAATCCAATCGCTTACGCCTTCATCTTCTTTGCCTTTTTCTGCAGGGCTTCCTCGCTTGAAAGCTTCCTGCAGCACTCAGCATGTCAGCTCGGTTCATATCCTTGAACTCTGCCAGCCATTCCTCTGCCATCAAACAGTATCTCGGCAGGGACTTTAATCCATCCTGCCGAGGGACCGAGTTAGTTTTATGCTTTTATCCGGTGAAGCCTGTCAATCTCTACCTCTCCCTTTTTCCCATCCTGGAGATAAATTAGTTCGATCTCGTCAGCGGAAATGATTGTCCCAATGTCGTAACCCTCATTATATTCGGTGAGATAGAGCGTTTTGTTATCTGGACCAATGGCCCCGGCAAAACCTTCAACAATCTGTGTCTCGTTCTCATTCTTGTAGGAAAGATTTCCTGAAAAGAGACGGTCCTTTTGCTCTTCAATGGTAAGATTTATGCTCCAGTTTTCTAACGATTTGGAGAATCCGTTTTCGACATAGCGTCCACTTCCCAAACCAGTCCAGTTTCCCAGCAGGTCTGGAACCTCCGCTGCACACACACTCGTGATACAAAGGGCCAGGACCAACAATGCAACACTCAAAATCTTTTTCATATATTCTAATCGCTTCCTTTTATTATAAATTTTTCTAAGGAGATCTAAAATGCAGGAATTGGTTCATTGTCGCAACCTTGGAAGGCCTCACCTTTCAGCTTGCAGGTCTTCCTCATCGCCTTTTCTCTTGAATGCTTCCTGCGGACTCCGGCATGCGCATTGCGCACCTTTCTTCCTGCCCCCCTGGAGGCAATCCAAGAGACTTGCTTTTCGTATCCCTTTTTGGAGTAAATATATATGGACGAGTTAATGTGGTCCAAAATTTCTCCCGCGCTCAAATGGTTTGGCAATTATTATTACGACCAAATCTTATCAATTTTTGTTAGTCCCATTTTTTTATGCATTCATGTCCAGCGAGGTTATTAATAGTTAGATATTAAATTTGAAGAGTGGGGATTCAATATGGAACGATTGAATATGAAACTTAGGATCATTAGCTCAAGGGATGAGATCAGAATCATTAATTCGAACGAAAAAATGGTTCATCTAGCATTTCGACCAAACAATATAGATCTGCTCGAACTGATGAAAAGGTGTCCGGGATTGAAAGCTATTCAAATACCGCATTCTTACTACAAGACCATATCCGATGCCAGCCTTGTTTTGATGAATATTGAGAGTGTCGAGCTTTTAGCCGGAGATGTATGGGGCCATAGGAAGGACCTGAACGAGTATCTCATCATTGATAAAACCATTATAAAGGAAATTATTTCTCTGGCAAAAAAGGGCGCACTAGCGGAAAATATTGCGGATCAAATTAAGGAAAAGGCAAGGCTTAGTCCGGACCTCATTAATTACATAATAAAGGATAAGACAACTGAGCACTGAACTGAGCCTAGTCCGAGCATTATTATGGTTCCTCGCTGTTTCGAGTGGGTGTGATTGAGACAAAAAATCCTGCCTGAGGCGATCAAGTCGTCCGGACCGAACCGAATAGCGGTCCCGCTTGCAGATTTCTTGATTCACTCATCCGATCCCGTTTCGAGATAACTTCAAGTTAGCCACCTGAAATAGCGAAGAGCCATTATTATTTTATTGGCTGATTGGAACGGATCACTTAAGCGAATAAAAATCGAGAGTTTTTGGCGCAGTTAATGTGATCAATCATTCATGAGGCTTGCCGCACCCATTCTGATTGATATCGATGAAGTGGGGCTGAAAGCAAAAAAATCAAATATCTATGAGAGAGGATTGAGATTGCAGGATACAGGACCCTATAATTTGCAGAAATTTCGGCACACTGCCCGAATCTATGTCCATAGATGCGTATTATTGCATTTTTTCATATCTCAAAAAGATTACTTGAAGAGGGACTCTAAGTCTACCTCCTGCCACATCCACTCCATTGTTTTTATCCAGAGCATTCGACTCTCCGGGACAAAGACCACCTGATGGTCGGTGGAGTAGTTTAAGCCGCCCATTTCGTAGTGGGCGAATGTAGCACCGCCGTCCTGTATGAGGACGTCACGAATCTTCATCATAGCAGATGCATCGATCGTTCCTTTATTCTTCTCGGACAGGTTCAGAAGGTTGGCATATCTGGCAACGGAGTTCTTCTCGGGAACCTCGTTTAGATGCCAAGCAGGATCGACGAAGTGGTTGGTAGCTGCAATTACCTCGGCTCCCTCTCTTCTCATCAGCTCGTAAACATTCTCTTCGTAGGAATATGCTTTCTCAGGCCCCGCGACATTTACTATCCACGGTGAATCGGGTCTGATGGAAACGATTGCGGCGTCGAGTTGCTCCAGGGTTGAATAGTCCAGCATGAGCCCGAAGAATTGAGATATTAGATCAGGCCTATTATTAAAACTGATGCAACCCCCCGATCCACCATCGTTGTCATCGGCGATAAAAAGGCCGGCGCTGTTCATGAGGGTCTCAGGCCTCACACCGGCTGGACCAAAGGTTGCAACACCGTTGCTCCCATCAGTTGGATTGTAGATGACAAGCGCATAATACGGGTCAAAGACTGAGAAGAGGTCCGGAAGATCCCAGTTGCGGGAAACTATGAGTGTGCCATCAGGGGTGTAATTTCCCCACGCAGCCAGGAAGGAGCAGGAAGGCCCCGTAAGATTGGGCAGCGTGATGTAAAAAACCGGCCCATAGTACAGGGTTTCGACATCTTCTTCAGTGAGACCGGATGTTTCAGCCATTCCGGCATATATCGCCTTCATTCTCGCAGGTTGGGGTTCGCAGCTTTTGTGCCCCATCTCGCGAAGCTGCTCTATGGTATATCCCCGTTTAGTGCTGAAGTTTTTTACGACATTGTATGCTGATTGAAGTTCATTCTTCATCAGAGCACCATATTGCCGACCCATCTCTCTGTAGGAACCATTGAGGACGATCACATTGTATGCGCCTGCTTTGTATTTTTCACCACCCTCGAAGACCTCCGTGGGGCTATTGATTTCAGGGACCTGGCCAGCAGTCGGGAAGTGCTTGGGATTAGCCCCGAAGTCTGGCATCACCTTCAATCCGCGTTCTTCCTGGGGTAATGCCTTCGTATCCATTCCGGTATTTTCGGCCAAGGCCGGATAGATAGCCAACGCACAAAGTACAAGGAATACGATTAGAATCAATGCGACGACTCGCTCAGGGATCATATAGAGAATCTCCTATAATTTATTTTGCTTTTTTATTCGGACTACTATAGCAAATTCATTCCGCAGTATTAAGCCTTGCCAGCCTTCGAAAAAAGAGCTGGGCAAATACGGACAGGCATATTAGACAAGCTGACATATTTTAAAAAAAGATAGACTATACTGGAACGCATCCTGCCGCGGCGGGTCCTGTCCATCCTCATGACTTGCTTGCAGTGAACTGGAATTTCGATGCAACGACAGCCAGGTAGGAGTTCTATCTAATACGGGCCCGAGTATACGCCTATATCCGGAACGTCCCTATCGAGATCGATAGAGTCGTCGCTGTCATACTCAGGCGGCACCTGGAACTGCCACTCGCCGATGATCAGAGGGATGCATATGGCGCAGATAAGATCGTCATGGGCCCCGACCTCGGCATCAAAGCCCGTATGGCCCGAGGCCGTCAGATGATACTTGAACGATCCGATCTCCTGCTGCAGCAGTGGCAAAGCCTCCAGGCCGGGGCTGTAGTCGAACCTCTTGCGCTGCATAAGGCTCAGGAAATTCGATATTATCAGGCTCTTGCTGATATTGTAATTGAAGGTCACCTTATCAAAGCGTGCAGCTTCTCCGCCCGTGAAAACCACAGGATATAGGTTTACCAGGCCATTGATCACGCCGGACTGTAGCAGATAATCCCTGATAGGGGCCCCCAGGCCGCTTGCATCCATGCAGATGTGCGGTCCGTCTGTCGTCCCCTGCTCATTTTGCAGCCTCTGGATGCTGGCGATGACGAGGTCCGTTATCTTCGGGTAGTCCACGCCCTTGATGCGGTCCAGGGCCCTCAGGTGATAGGCAAAGCCCTTGATCTTTGTCTCATAAACCATCTCGATAACTGCGAAGCTGGTGTAGTCCAGGGACTTGGCCAGGTCGCAGCCCAGCAGGTATCTTTTAACTTCCGGTATGACCAATGCCATATTCATTGCCTCATCATAATTTCAGCGGACTTATGGACGGATTCGCCAGCGACTTGAACAGGTCTGAGCTGAATACCGAGCCTTCAGCATCCAGGAACGCGCAGTGATACTCCTGCTCGAACCAGAGGTTGATCCGCTTCTCTTCCTCCAGGAACTGCCTCGAGATGCGCGGGCACATCTCCGCCGGGATCTCGTACCACTCCCAAATATCACGCTGCTCATCCCATATCTTGAAGAAATGGTTCTGCTTGCCGAAGGGGGTGCTCATCAGGATATGCCGGCCATTGCTCACCGCCAGCATGGGACGCACGGAACTGTAGAGCGGGTCAGGAACACGGGCGGCTTCGTCCTCCAATAACAGAGTAACGGCGCTGAAGGAACGGGAGCTCTTCTCCGAGCCGGGCCTGGCTATGAAGCGATTGCCATTGGAAAAGCGGACGGCAAGCTTCGTATCCGTGCTCAGGTAATCGCTCGGCAGCTCGACGGCACCGCGGAACTCATCGAACTTGAGCATCAGCTCTGCGCTCTGGTCCTGCGAGGGTGCGATCACAAGCCCGAATGAGGGACGGCGATAGATCGATTCATGCAGTCCCAGAGCTGCGCAGGTGGTCGACTTGCCTGATTGCCGGGAGCAGTTGAGGATGATCTTGTTGGAGCGGCTGCGCAGGAGCTTGGCCTGCCATGGATCGGGATGATAGCCCAGGACTTCCTTTGCCCAGGTTACAGGATCCGAAGCGTAGAGCAGATCATTTGCCGCGGATGGCACGAATCATTGCCTCCTTTGCTTCGGGGTAAGGGTCCATGGCGGTGACGATACGGGTGCGCAGCTCTATCCATTCGGCATTGAGCGTGATGCTGACCTGCGGCGGATTGGCGGCCAGCTTACCCTCGAGCTCGGCCCAGAGCCGGATCTGCTCACGCAGCTCCTTGAGGAATGTGCCGGCTGCCCGGAGGTCCTCGGCCTCTTCAGCCAACTCCAGGAGTGTGGCGGCTTTGTTGCGCACTTCCTTGAGCTGGTCCAGGAAATTGGCAGCGTTCTCCAGCCTTGCAGCCATGCCCTCAGCTACATCGGCCTTGGTCTGTTCTAGCTCCTTTGCTTGTGCCTCGGCCAGGACCCTATCTCGGGCCTCAAGCTTTGCCCGTCGGACCTCGGACAGGTCCACGATAAGATGATGCTCCTTGTGTCTCCTGAGAGCATCCACGTGATAGCCGAATTCACGCGATATCACGCGAAACGTTTCGCCGCTTAGCTCCATTTCCAGTAGCCTGCGATCTAATTCGTTTCGCTGCTTATCGCCGCAAGGGCCGCAGGGTCTAGGCATTGTCTAAAGGCACCTCTGAGCCGCCATAAGCCTGTCTTCGATATCGTTCGGGCTCTTTCAGGCCATTGGCCTCTTTGCGCTTCATTCTGGCATTCTGCCCAAGCAGCGAAACGTTTCCTTTGAGGAATCGCGTTTTGATCTTCATATCGCTGCTCATCCCTGGCCCGGAGATCTTCCCATCTACTCCAACCCCTCCTTGGATTCAGGTGGGAAATAATAGCCCGGAAGTTCCAGGACCTGGAACCATCCGGCATCCTCAAGCACCTTGGCCAGCGTGCTGCAGGCCCGGTGCATCTCATGGGACAGGTCTACAATAGAGACCAGGCCCGGGGGAGTTCCACTTGCTTTGCCCTCGGAGTCTTTCAGAAGATTGCCTTTTTTGCAGAGCTTCCTGGCTTTGCGAAGACAGGCCTCACTCTCGAATGGTTTGCCGAAATCGCCCGGATAGCCGGGCTGCGCTGGGACTATTGCCATCAAGTCACCTCATCGTCCAAAATTAAAATTGCATGTCACTTCAATAGTGACTGTACACTTCCCCGCAATCCCTGCAGTAGAGACACTCGCAGCTGTCCTTCACCAGCTCTCCGCCGCAGGGGCAGGCATCGAGCTTCAGCTCCTCGCCGTTCAGAGTGGTCAAGTAGATCTCAGGGTGGCTGTTGCGAGAATTGGGCTCTTCCTTTGCCTCCCGGCCCTGCAGGCGGATGAACTTAGGAGGCCTCCAGCCCCAAATGCCGCGGCTGTATGGCTTGCCGTTGTAGAGCAGCCTGCCCTTTGCATTGAAAGAAATCTGAAGCTTGAGGACGAGGTGGCATCCGGTCAGGATACCTCCTTTCCAGATGGTCTCAAAGCCCTTGTCCCGGGAGAGGGCCCTGGCCTCGGAGGGAGTCGGTAAAAATGTCTCAGGATCCGGGAGGCCTCCGGGATCCATGATGTCTTCTAGATCCTCACTACTCGACACGCTCGGCCTCCATCCAGGATCAGCTCGGTCTTGACTCGGCCCCGGGCCTCCAGCCTCTGCACGGATTTATGGACCTTGCCATCAGACCACTCGCCGTACATATTGGCCTGGCAGTACTTCATCAGGCGGTATTCATTGACCTTCTGGCCTGCCTTGATCAGATCTTTTGTGGCCTGTAGGACCTGCTTGTCCGTTGCATCTGCGTTGATTATGCGTCTGCGTTCAGCCTTCGATGCGGGTGATCTCTTGACTTCCAAATTGCGAACCAGTGTTTCAGCCTCCCAACATCCCGGCGGGCCTGGCCAGGGGATTTACTGATTCGGCTTTTGGTGCATGAGAATTTATATTTTCTCAATGAAATACAGATCGATCTGTATCTGATCGATCAGATGCTGATCGATCTGTATTTGAGTGTCCCAAAAATTCAGAGTGATCTTTTGCGCACGGTCTTCTTCCAGCCGTACTTGACCCGCTGGTCCGGTATGGAAATCTCGACCTGCTCGACCAGCCCCAGCTCCTCCATATCGGCCAGGATATGTCTGACGTTTCCTTCCGTGCGATCCAGGAGAGTGCAGATGAGCTTCATGGGTGCTGGCTCATCTGGCATCTTCTTCAATACCTGAGCCATGAGCTTCGAGCTGGTCATAGTATGGCTCCCTGGGCCCTCAGCCTGGTGCGGATGGTTCCGGCTTCGCAGCTGTGGCCGTCTTCCTGCAGCTTGGCCGAGATCTCCTCAGGAGTGAGATTTTCTTTAGTGTACATCTCCCAGATCAGGGGGTCCAGCTTCACACGGCTGATGTTCTTTGGCTTCCGCTTCCTTTTCTTTTTCTTCTTCTTTGAGGTGAGAATTTGCTTAATCTGCCCTGGGCTCAATGAAATGCCACTTTGGGAAAGCTCCCGGGAGATCTCCTCGGCAGACCATTCCATCTCCGCCAGATCTCGGATCCATTTCAGATCTTCGGGCGAGATCTCAAAAGCTATCGGCGGAGTTGGTGCAGAGACCGGATCAGACCCGGCCTGAGGCTGTTGCAGCTGGCGAGCCTCGCTCTCAGTTGCAGGCTTTTCCTGGGGATTTTTGAAGAGACTGTTGTGTCTCGATATCACATCATCCTGACTGCACTCGATGCCCCTGGCCTGCAGCGCCTCATGGATCTCCCAGAACTCCTTGCCACTGGCGCGTTCGATGAGGATGAACTGGTTCTCAGAATGCGGAATCTCTGGGGCCCGGACTGCTGCAGCAGGGGAGACTTGCTTTGAACTATGAGGTGTTTTGTTCTCGACAACATGGGGCTTTTCGGATTGCGCCTTCGGCCCTCGGGCGGATGCTGCCGGAGATGGGACAGGCCCGATTTTCGGTCGAGCATCAGCCTCTGCAGCGCTGCGCAGCGCTGCAGGCTTTCCATCTCGTGAGACATTCCCTACGGAGCCGGGGCCAGCCTGGCCCACCGACCCCCCAGGAGAGTCTTTGCTCTTCTTGAGCTGGTATACTTCATATCGGTGCCTCGCATCGCTCGGCGTGATTATCATGCCGATATCGTCTGCCACTTCCACAGAGATTCGAAAACTGCCATCTCCTTTGGGTGTCTCCGCGAGTTGAACTATCCTCAGGGTGATGGCCTGGCTTTCCTCGGAATTCCTGGCCGTCCCTTGGCGGCTTTTCATGGGCACTGGCTTTCCAGCTGCCAAAGCGATAATGGCTGAAATATATGATCGGATCTCCGGGACTCTATCAAGATGCTCCACCGGGACACGGCCATCGGGCGGATAGAGCACCCGGAAGATCTCAGCTTCAAGAATAGCGACCTCGCTCGGGGCCGCATTTTGCTCAGATGCAGAGTTGCCCTGTTTGCGTCTCCGGGAACTCGAATTCAAATCAGGTGTGGTATCCGACATAGCTTCTTACTCCTGATTACGTGCTCGCTCGCCACCAGTCTTTTCTTCTCCAATCGAGTCACAGAATGGCGAATTTTGTCGTTCGTCCACTCAAAATTTGGCATTTCCCTTTTGGCTGCGTCCACGAGATCTTCAATGCAGAGCTCCTCGCCGGCGTGATCTTTGATGAGCGTGGCCACCTGCTTGTCCACAAAGTCTGTGACTCTGCGCTGCCTGGGCCGATTGGTGATGGATGTCATGCTATACTCCTTGCTCCCTGCGAATGATGTGCCGATCTCGCCGGAGCTTTTATAACAATGGGCCTTTTTCCAAGGAGTTGCACAACACCTTTAATTCTATCGGAATTTATCATTCCATTTTCTGATCTGCGCCTTCTGGCCTCTGCCCATTCTCTATTCAGCTCTTTCTTTGTAGGTGGTCTTCCGAGGAAACATGCCAGATCTTGACGCATAAGCTCTCGATATTGTTTCGCTGTGATATATTTTCCATCTTCAACTTTGAAATAGCTCACACAGTTCTTGATTTTTGGATCATTTGTTAAGACTAATTGATCCGGCATTCCTTGCGTCAGCATGTCTCGGAATACATCCTCGGGAGTTTTTTGCATCGGTTGATAAATGATTTTTATTCCCGCACGTCTCAAAGGCTTCCCTCCAACTTCGCTATGCGCTTTTCCCAAATCTGCTCGTTCTTCTTGCAGACCTGCAGATCCTTTGCCATGACCTTCATGGCCTGGTCTAGGGCCAGAGCTGTTCTCTTGAAATATTCAAGATGGCCAAGAGCCTCCTGCAGCTCGTCCTGGCGCTTGGCGGCTGCCTGCTCTGTGCGATTCATGCGTTCCCTCCTTTGATTTCGATGTTCACGAGTTCGCCCACGTGGCTGCGATAGAAGCCCTCTTTCTCAGGTGGCCAGGCGGCCCGGATGGTTGTCCAGAGGCTAGGCTGCTCAAGCCAGGGATTGCGGGGGACTGTCGGCTCAGGGGCGGATAGAAGCATGAGGACGAGGACCTCCTGGGCGGCGGAGAGCGGGAAACTGCCCTCCTTGCCGCGGAACTTGGTGTCCCATTCCAGGAATTGCGCTGAGATCTGGGAGCGCTTGACCTTCAGCACGGCCAGGAGAGTTGTGTGGGAGATGTCAGCCGGCATCTTCTCGCACTCAGCAGAGAACTTGATAGTGACCCGGCCCTCGGGGTCCTCGATGAGCTGGGCTTCCTTGGCCCTGGCCTGGGCGAGCTTCTTCTCCAGGACCTGCTTCAAGAGAGGATTGGTTTCGCAGAGGATGGAGCCGTCTTTCTGGACTCTGGCTCCGCCCTGGGGATGATGGATCTCGATCCACTGGCTTTCTGCGTCCCGGGTGATACGGAAGCTTTCTTCTGCGGCGTAGTCTGTGGCCACCTGCAGAGCATCCATTGTGATCAGAGCTCCTCTGCTGCAGCAGCCTTCGGGCTGTAGCTTTGCGTTGCCTTGTTCAGCGTTGCCAGCTTGCGCAGAGCCGCCTTCTCGCTCTCGGCCCAGACAAAGTATTCTCGAAACTCCAGATTGCCCACCTGGATGCCTTCTATCGAGCTGGGGGGCCAGGTGATGGAGACCTCTGCAGGGAGTTGGGGGATTCCGTCCACAAGGTCGACATGAATCCTGAAGGGCAGAAGCCCGGCCAGGACTTGCTCTGAGAAGGGATCGGTCTCCTTCGAGGCAATCTCTGCATTCGGGTCAACCTTTTGGATGATCTCAAGAGTCTTCTTGAGAAGCTCCTGATCCACATAAGGACCGGCCCAATCATCGCCCAGATCGGTGGCAATTCCGTACATCTTCATTGCATTCATCCCTCAATTCTCAAGTTGCAATGCAACTACAACTTGACCGAGGTCAAGTTGAGGCAAGGTGCTACTTGAGATAGATTTATATACATTTGTCTAAATTTTTTCTCTTTCTCGAATTAGGACGATATAATTTTAGACCGTTTCTAGGCCTAAAATTTCCATTTTGTCCCATCCTGAAGGCTTGCAGACATTC
>Ga0310040_1000716_pt1 | contig 28359 bp, 35 predicted proteins | sample EPASupsiteHSE623_FD_200237 | JGI IMG/M metagenome (GOLD analysis project Ga0310040, IMG submission 200237) | Bioremediated contaminated groundwater from EPA Superfund site, New Mexico - Sample HSE6-23 (v2) (version 2) | ecosystem: Environmental > Aquatic > Deep subsurface > Groundwater >... | reverse complement strand
TCTGCACAGCACCGGAGAGTTTCACAACCCGTTTCTCTTGCACAACCTGGAAAATCTTAACAACATCCCCGGAATGCAACTTGATATCCTTACCTTTCATGCTTGCCAGGTCATCTTCTTGCACAACCTGTCTATTGTTATCAACAATCCTTTCTATCTGAGCCCTGCCTGTAAAGGCAACGGTATCCAAACCGCCTGCCATTTCTATAAGCCGGGATATGGTAGTATCCCCTTTAAGCTCATATATTGCAGGATTGCTCACACTTCCCATTATCGCTACAAACTTGCCGGCAGGGGGAATAAACACCACATCTTCCGGAAGCAGTCTCACATCCTTTGTTTTGTCACCTTTAAGGAGAAAATCATACAAATCAAGGTGAACTATTGTCTTTCCATTCCTCTTTACTTGTATATCCCTCATCGTCCCGGTTTTGCTCGGACCGCCTGCCTCGAAAAGGGCGTTTATAACCGACGAAAATGACGAAATTGTATAAGTTCCGGGCCGTTCTGCATTCCCGACTACAAAAATCCTCATAGTCCTCAGTTGCCCCATGCTTACATTCATTTCAAATCCGGTAAAATACCTTGACAGCGACTTGTATATTACTTCCTTCAATTCCCTATAGCTCAGACCGGCAACGTTTAGCGTCCCCGCTTTTGGAAGTGCAATATTCCCGTGATTATCTACGAATATATCCCAGATTCCATCAATGCCACCCCACATAACGATCTTTATTTCATCGCCGGGTCCCAAAACATAATCCGGTCCTACAGGTATATTGCTGCCCTGGGCAGAATTAAAAGAAGACTGCCTGAAGAGGTCATAACCGAAATGCTTGATATCGGTTGACACAATAAAGGGCAACCTCAAGCCCAGCATCTTGAAAGCTCTTGTAATTGCGTCAACAGTTCCTACTATAAAACCGGCATCAATAAGTACAGGTTTATCGGTAATCTCCAACTCCTGATAAACCTGTACCGCATCTTTTTTTTCTGATTGTTGGTTCAATATATCTCTATCTATCTGTTTTGTCGCTCTTCTGGTTATTTTTATAATTTTAACAGGCACTGCAATCGTTCCTTTGTTAATAGTACGATCTGAATACAGGAAAGTAATCCCATCCAATCTCTTGATGATGTCAAACTGAAACTCGTTGATTTCAATAACCTTATCAGTTACATACCGCTCGAATTCCGACTGTTTTTCTTCGCTTATTTTAACTTGCTGAGGTAGTTGCTGAAACGTTTGAGCAGGTTGCGGCGGTGCCTGCTGGTAATTAAATTGCTGTCCCATGGTCGGTGTTTGCCCTACCCCATACGGGCTGGTTAAATTCGGCTGAGTCTGGTATGGTTGGACAGGTTGTTGCATTAAAGGTGAGGTCTGCTGCGCCAACACGGTGCCACAACATATTAATATCAATAAAATAATTGCCGAGGTCTGTAAACATCTTGTCATAAGCTTGCTCCCTGTAATGTTTAATTCAATTCTTAGTAGTTTTAATGCTTTTCAGTTTTGTCATAATGCTTTCAACTCTGTGCAAAAAACCGAAGGAAAAATGCTTCTTTATCTCATCGATCCTTTCTTTGTTTTCTGGATTGGAAGAAGACTTTTCGGCATATTCCATAAAAAAAACAGCGAAAATTGAAAGAAAAAAGCCCACAACGCCAGCAATAAGCACCATTCTTGTTCTTTGAGGCTTAAATCTCCTCTCGGGCGGCTCTGCTTTATCAATTACCTGAATTATCGTCGCATCCTTGCCTTCATCAATTTTTGCTGCTTCATACTGTTTAAGCATAAATTCATAAAGGGCTGCATGAAATTTCACATTTCTATACTTCCTTAAATATTCCAATGCGACTCCGGGAGCTTCTTGTGACGGCATTATGGGGTCATACTCTATCTTGTTTTTTATTTGCAGATTGTTCACCCCATCCTTCATGGCTTTTATCGCTTCTTCGACTTTCTTAACATCAGGATTATTGCTTGTTGAATATGTCCTTAACACCCTCAATTCTATTTCTTTTGCGGCAATTTGTGCCTTTACGCTTGCAATGTTATTAATTGCTACAAATGCCTGTTGCTCTATATGTAAAACACCTGTCTTTTCCTGAAAAGCTTTTAAATCCTCTTCTGCTGTTTCTAACATCTTTTTTTCATCCCCAAGTTGTTCTTCATAAAATAATCTTCTCTGGCTTGCCTCACCTATAGCAAGCCCTTTATTAAAAGATTTCAACTCTTCAACAAAGGCGTTTGCATACCGTGCAGCCATCTTTGGGTCTTTATCCGTAACGGCTATGTTTATTATGCCGCTTTTCTTGTCGTCTTTTGCATCAAGGGCACCTGAAAGAGCGCCCCTTGCCCGCTCCCTCGATTTGGTTTTATACAACTTCATAAGATCAAGCCTGTCAATAATTCGGTCTAAAAGACTATTTGTTTTTAAAAAAGCAATATAAAGATCGTTGGGTGTTTTTAGGACGCCCGTGGACAAGCCGACCGTACCGGTACCGCCTCCCAACTGACCCAATAGTTGTGACATTGAGCCCTGGCTTGACTGTTGGGGAGGCATGATCTTTGTCTCAGCCCTATAAACCGGAGGCAGGGCAAGGCTATAAATTGCAGTTAACACCATAATCCCCAAAGTTGTGTAGGCAATGAGCTTTTTTCGTTTTGCAAGAACAATCAAATAATCCAACAGATTGATTTCATCTTCAGCATATTCTGTTTTAACGGGATTTTCCTCCAAACTTCCCCCTGTGATAGACGTTTTTATTTTATTCAGCTAATAGAGATTTAAAGTATTATTATTGGTTTCTTCACTGACAAAAGTCAAGATATTTTGTAAAAGCTCTGTAAATATTTCGCAAATTCCCTTGACAAGAAAGAATTTCAATTGATATGTAATGAATCATGTTTATATGGCTTTTTCATAGAATCAGCGGCGTATCGCTTGTAATACTTTTCGGTATTAAGATACTGACGGCGTTCTTTCTTTTCACAAAAGACAAAAAACCTGATTGGGCGCTTAGCCTTCACCGCCAACCCGTGCTTGATGTGCTGATACTCATACTTTTTACCTTTCACAGCATATATGGCATAAGGACAATCATTTTGGATTTTGGATACAAGAAAGAAAAACAGTTGTTCCGGCTATCTAATATTGCAGCAGCAATCATTTCGCTGGCTCTGATATATATATACAGTATAACCTCACAATGATGCTTTCATATGATGTCCTTATTATCGGCGGAGGTCTTGCAGGACTCCGGGCAGCAGTCGGTCTCTGTGACAAATATAATGTAGGAGTCTTATCCAAGGTGCACCCTGTCAGGTCGCATTCTATTGCTGCACAGGGCGGGATCAATGCTGCCCTTGCAAATAGCCCGCACGGCAGAGACGATACCCGGGAGAAACATGCCTTTGATACAATAAAAGGAAGCGATTATCTTGCAGATCAGAACGCTGTAGAAATTATGTGCAGTGAAGCAATAAAGGTCGTCTATGAGATGGAACACTGGGGATGCCCTTTCAGCAGGTTTCCTGACGGGTCTATCGCGCAAAGGCCCTTTGGCGGCGCAGGATACCCTCGTACCTGCTATTCGGCAGACTTAACAGGACATGCGTTACTCAATACTCTCAATGAAAGGGCAATAGCTAAAGGAGTAAATATCTACACCGAATGGTTTGTTCTGTCCCTTGTTGCAGACAACAATGTGTGCCATGGCGTCATCGCCTTTGACCTTATAAACGGTGAAATAGCGCCAATACTTGCTAAAACAACTTTGTTTGCCACCGGTGGTTATGGCAGGGTCTATCTCCATTCCACCAATGCCCTGATAAATACAGGAAGCGGCATAGGCATTGCCTATAAGGCCGGTGCGCCCATAAAAGATATGGAATTTGTCCAGTTCCATCCAACCGCCCTCATCGGCACCAACATCCTTATAACAGAAGCAGCCAGGGGCGAAGGCGGCTACCTAATCAATAAAAATGGTGAGAGGTTTATGGCACATTATGTACCAAATGCCATGGAGCTCGCGCCGCGGGATATTGTTTCAAGGAGTATCCAGACAGAAATAGATGAAGGCAGGGGGTTTGAGCATCCACTTGGTAAATACATCAATCTTGACTTGAGACACCTTGGCGCTCGGAATATATTGGAAAAACTGCCCGGTATCCGGAACATCTGCATTGATTTTATCGGCCTTGACCCTATCCTCGAACCGATACCTATAATGCCCTGCCAGCATTATTCCATGGGAGGCATAGACACAAACGAGAAATGCGAAACCGGCATATCAGGGTTTTATGCAGCCGGAGAGTGCGCATGTGTAAGCGTGCACGGCGCAAACAGGCTTGGCGGCAATTCACTCCTTGATACAATCGTTTTCGGGAAACTGGCGTGTTTTGCCATTGATGAATATTTGCGGGACAACAGCATAAAGCCTGATGAAAAGTTCCTCTTAAGTAAAAAAGAGGAGATGGAAAAGAAAATATACAGATTGATGTATAGAGGCAATGAAAAACCGTACAGGATTCTTGCTGATTTAAGTAAAACAATGAGCGACTGTGTCGGTATATTCAGGGAGAAAACATGTCTTGAACAGGCACTGAGGGATATTGACAAAATCAAGGAAAGGTTCAAAGATGTCTGTGTTAGCTCCTCAACGATGCATATGAATTATGAGCTTCTCAATACCATAGAGCTTGAATATATGATCGAGATAGCTCATACAATTGCCTTAGGTGCTTACCTAAGGGAAGAAAGCAGGGGTGCCCATTTCAGGAAGGATTTCAACACAAGAAACGATACTGACTGGCTCAAACATACTATTGCAAGAATTGGTAAAAACGGACAGCCGGTAATTTCTTATAAAGATGTTGTGATTACAGACTATCAGCCCATGGAAAGACAATATTGATTACTGCCAATGAATATATGTTCAAAATTCTCCGATATGATATGAAAGAACCTGAAATCCAGCCATATTTTAAGTCATACCGCATTAAGGTCATATCCGGCTTGACTGTTCTAATGACACTCTTGCGCATCAGGGACGAAATAGACGGAACGCTCTCATTCAGATCATCATGCAGATCGGCGGTATGTGGTTCCTGCGCAATAGTGATCAACGGCAAGATCGATCTTGCCTGCAGATCCCAGGTTGCCTCCTTCGGCGACAAAACGATTGTTCTTGAACCCCTCCCCAATCTCGAAATCATCAAAGACCTGGTTGTTGATATGACCCCCTTCTGGGATATGTATGAAAATGTTAAACCCTATCTGATAAGGAAAAGCTCTGAACCGGAAAAGGAGATATTACAGGGCGAAGATGAAAGGAAACGCATAGATCAATATGTAAACTGCATACTCTGTGCATCTTGCTACGGCGCATGTCCGGTGCTTTCAAGAGGTACTGATTATATAGGTCCCGCAGCCTTTGCAAAGCTTGAACGGTTTGTTCTTGACTCCAGAGACGAAAGGCCGCTGCGCTCTCTCGAAGAGATAAACAATGAAAAGGGGGTATGGGGATGTGATACAATGCTTCGGTGTATTGATGCATGTCCGAAAGATGTAAGGCCTGCTGACTCTATTATAGGCTTAAGAAAAACACTTTTAAAGTACAAGGCAAAAAAGATCTTCGGGATGACAAACGATGAAAATTGATTATTCACTTGTCACGCGAAGGACATTTCTCAATGCCCTCCTTAGCGGATGGTTCTTCGCCTTTTTTTCAGGTGTTTTTTATGCGCTTATAAAGTTTGCCTTCCCCACCATCGGAAAAGAACCTGATTTTGTGGTGCTCGATATCAATGATTTTAAAGATATTCCTCCGAATTCGGTAAAACCCTTTGCATGGGGAGGAAAGGTCGGACTTTTTTTTAAAAAAGCAGACGGGGCTACAACAGCATTGAAGGGCCTGTGCACACATATGGAATGCAATATTACATATAAGCAGGAAGATAGAAAATTCTATTGCGCATGTCATGAAGGCTGGTTTGACGAAAACGGTAAAAACATCAAAGGACCTCCGCCAAAACCACTTGAGTTTTTTGATATTAAAATTGAAGGTGAAAAAATTATCGTTCTGAAAAAGGGGATAAAGGTTGATTTATCAAAGGTTTAATAACAGGTTTAAAGAGTTGTGCAACTTAAAAAACATCAAGACCTTTGCCGTTAAAAAAACAGGCGGCATCGCCCTGTTCCTTTTTATTATACAGTTTATAACCGGAATGGTTCTATCATTTTATTATATACCCTATTTTGAGCAGGCACACAAAAGCATTGTCGACATTGTTACAAAATTGAATATGGGTTGGTTTTTCCGTTCCTTCCATCATTGGGGGGCTCAACTTATTATGGCAACCCTATTTATTCACACATTCAGCGTACTGCTTTCAAAATCCTACAAAAAACCGAAAGATTTGTTATGGTTTTCAGGCTTTGTCCTTCTTGGCATATCTATATTTTTCGGTTTAAGCGGCTACCTTTTGGTATGGGATGAGAAAGCTTTTGCAGCAGTGAAGGTAGCGACAGGCGGAGCGGGCAGTATCCCCATTGCAGGGGTTTTTATCAAATCCTTTTTAAGAGGAGGCATTGACGTAACAGGTGAGACTTTGACCCGTTTTCATGCATTCCATGTGTCGATTCTTCCTGTTATCACTATATTTTTAGTATGCATACATATTCTTCTCGTCCAATATCATGTGATAAGTATGCCTCTGTCCATAAAAAAAAGAGCAAATCAAATGCCCTTCTTTCCATACAGATTCTATAAATATCTTATAATTTGCCTCATAGTATTGGGAATAGCCGTAACTCTGGCAACATTTTTCCCTCCGGAAATAGGCAAGAAAGCTGACCCCCTCGCACCTGCGCCGGAAAACGTTAAGCCCGAATGGTATTTTCTGTTCCTGTTCCAGACTTTGAAACTCTTCCCCGGAGAAATTATTGGATTAAACGGCGAGATGATTGCAGTTGCCGTTATTTCCTCCGGAATTCTTTTCCTATTCCTTATCCCCTTCTTTGACAGAAGAACAGGGCCGAAAATAAAACATACGGTATTTACCTGGATAGGGATTGTATATACCATATACTTTATCGTTATGACAGTCATGGGTTTTTTGAGTTAGAAGCTCTATCATAGGGCTCGTACATGGTTTGGAACATAGTGCTTTTTAGGAGGACAGGTGTTAAAATTCAAATCTGCAATCAGCAATAGAGCGCCCGCGATAATTAAAATTATTGTACTGCTCGTTCTCATGCTTACACATACAATCCCTCTCTGCTCCCAAGACAATGCTGCATCTTTCCCTGTTGCCCCATATGACAGGTTTATTGTATACCAAACATTGGCCATTTTCTGGATAGCTATTATCGGACTTATTATAATCATTAGAATGAAGCTTAGAGAGATCGAGAGAATTCAAAAGATGGGAATAAACAAAGAAGAAAATGACATACCCACCCTTGACTAAAAGACATTAATCTATTATCATCTTTGGAAATATGCATCCTTCAATTTTACGAAATACGCTTATCTCTGAAGCAGGTGTCAGAAGAATCCTTTCTTTGCCAGGAGAAACCAATATATATTTATCCCTGTCGGCAATACTGACAAATTTTGAGAACATAAAAAAATTTGCCAGCGAAATTCATACAGAGATACACCTTATAAAACCTATCCTCAAGATATTCGGCTATGCCTATGAATCAAAGCCAAAATTCTATGAGGATAGCATTAAAGGCCCTGACGTAGCGCTCTTTACTGCCGAAGAAAACAGGGTTGCAACATCACCGCTTTGGGGGACGAAAGAATACTACGATAATGCTCTTGGTATACTGTTGTTAAAAAGATACGGGAGAACCCTCAGCAAAGGGATAAGCGGCTTCTACCTTGAATTTGAAAACAAGATACCGATATATCAACTCATCTACCTTTTAAAGAAGATAAAAACCCCATGGGGTATTCTTACAAACGGTAGAAACTGGATTCTCATTAAAAGATCAGTAAATTTTGAAATGAAACTCATCGAAATAGACATTGAAAAATTATCTTCGGATGAAAACGATGAAATCCTGCATCTTTTTTACCACATATTCTCTTTGAACGGACTGAATAATACTATTCCTGGGTTGCTTAAACAAGAAAGGGATGAACAAATAGAATTGTTGAAAGAAAAAAAGGCTTTTGTGAGTAACTCCCTGCTGGGAGTCAAAAATAAAACAGAAATCTATCCCAAAATAGCCCTTATCTCAAAAGCATTCTTCCCTGACCGTGAGTTTTTATCAACAGAAATGTATTTAAATGAGATATCCACTGAAGCAGGGACAATAGAAAACAAAATAATCGAGGAATCTGAAATAATCAATGAATACGATACACCGGACGTTTTCTCTTATCTCTTTGTTAAAAACGGATATCACACAGGATTTAATGTTGAGGAAATATTCCTAAACAACAACCAAAAGTATACCAAGGAAGATGTGCTTTCCTTTAGGATACTCGACATGACGCCCGGATTCGGCGCAGTTACAACCCGGTTTATTGAGGAGTTGGCTTATTTATCCTTTATACTCCCTTACAAAGAGAAAAATACCTTTAGTGCAGAATGGGAAGATGAATATACATTAAAAAATCATATTCTCAATAATGTTTTATATGGTGTTGAAAAATCACTCATATCACTCGATATATTCCAAAATATAGTAAAAAACCGCTTTGGTGCACCGGCCAGGCATTATAAATCAGGCAACCCGCTTATCGGGATATCCATTAAAGACCTGCCCGATTTTTCCGATTTAAAAAATCAGATGAACTTATTCAGCAGAAACCCGGGAGAAATCATACAAGATTTCAGAGATACATATAACCTTTATTTTACCCTTTCCGACAAAATAAGGGAAGATGCACAGGTAAAAAAAGAAATTGCCATTAAATTGAATATATACAAGGAGAGAATCAGGGATACGCTTGACGTCATAACATCCACATATTTCAGTAAATTAATTGAAAACAGAAATGTCCAGGATCTGCTCTTCAGCCTTGATAGTTCAGAATCTGCATGGGAAACCTTCAGAAAAAAGAATTGGTTTATCGAATCAAAGGATATTGCAAAAAAGAACTGTTTTTTTCATTTTGAAGTAGAATTCCCCTTTCTGCTTCAAAGCGCTTTCGATTTTATATACGTCCAGCCCTCTTTTAATTATATATGGGAAGATGAGCACCCTCTTATTGAGATAACAAAAGCGTATATAAAGAGCGGAATGAGATATTTAAAACCTGAAGGAAAGCTTATTATATGCGTTGAAAGCATTGAAAAAGACCTGCTCGCTGAGTTACAAAAATCAAAAAAATACAATATAGAGTCGAAAGCAGGTGTCATACTTGTAAACAGGTGAAATCCCTGATTCAATTACCGGGGCTTACGTCGCCCCCCACGGGCAAAGCCCGATGGAGCCTCCCCCCTCTCACTCACGGGCATCAAGTCACGACCCGCAAGTGGCGGGTGCTCCGGTATCTCCTTCTCGTCCGCCTTGCGGACTATTTAGCGCACTGCAAAAGCCTTTTTACTCGACAAGGCTGAAAGCTCTTTAGAAAACCACCGGCTTCAGTCGGTAGCGGTTTATTCACTTTTCACTACTTTAAAGATATGTTATAAAAAAGATTATGGAAAGAGAGCGATTCCTGTATCTCAAGGTGGGTGACCGGGTATACCATAAAAAATTTTTAAGGTGGGGTATGGGCGTAGTTGAAGAGGAAAGAATATCCGACGTGCCGGGAGGATTCTGTTATGTCAGAATCAACTTTCAGGACGGAAAGATAAGGGCCTTTGATAATAATCTCAGAAGCGGGAATTGTTGTTATTATTCAGGCATAGAAAAGATGGATGAACTATTGCCGGAACAGACAAGAGGTTTGAGTTTTAAGGCAATCGGATAACCCGTAGTAAGGAGTATAATTTAACATGGCCGTTGAATTAACGAAATATATACGCGGCGCTGGCTGAGCGTCGAAGATAGGTCCGGCGGACCTTGCAAACATACTCTGCGGCATCGAGATACCAGCGGACAATAATGTTCTTGTGGGCATTGAAGGGTTCGAGGATGCCGGGGTTTATAAAATCACTGATGATATTGCTATTGTCCAGACAATAGATTTTTTTACGCCTATCGTCAATGATCCATATTGGTTTGGCCAGATTGCGGCTGCAAACGCTATGAGCGATATTTATGCCATGGGCGCAGTACCTAAGACGGCATTAAATATGGTTTGCTTTTCTCTGAAACAGTTCGACATAAGTGTCCTTAAAGAAATACTGCGGGGTGGAATTGATAAGATACGGGAATCAGGCGCAAGCCTTCTGGGTGGTCATAGTGTTGATGATATTGAAACAAAATACGGTCTCTCCGTTACCGGCATAGTACACCCTGATAAGATTATAAAGAATGAAGGTGCAATACCCGGAGATTGTCTTATCCTTACAAAACCCCTGGGTACGGGCATCCTGAATACAGGCATTAAAGGCAATGCTCTTGCTGAGGAGTCGATACAGAACCTCATCAATGTAATGGCTGCTTTAAATAAAAAGGCATCGGAAGTAATGTTGTCTGTCCGAACCCATGCAGCAACTGACGTAACGGGCTTTGGTCTTGCCGGACACCTGAAGGAGATGATTAAAGAGAGCATAGGTGCGGAACTGTTTGCTGATAAAATCCCTTATTTTCAGGAGGCTACAGAGCTTTCACAGTCAGGTTTCATTCCCGCCGGTTTATACAGGAATATGGATTATTACAAAGAGCATGTAACGGGTAAAAACGAAGGGTTTTTGTATGACGTCCTGTTTGATCCTCAAACATCGGGCGGGTTATTAATGGCGGTACACCCTGACGATATCGGAAAATTTGAAGAAACAGCTTTAAATATACAACTGGATTACTGGATTATAGGACGGTTTATCAACGAGTCAAAGGGAAGGATACTGCTCACCTGAAGTTAAACCCTGATTGCCCCTTCAGGGCACATCTCCTGACAGCAATAACAACGGATACACTTTTTGTAATTAAACAATACAGCCTTTTCATCAACAGAAAGTGCGTCTGCAGGACATACATGCAAACATACCCCGCATCCCTTGCATATACCTTTTTTTAATTTAGGCTTTTTTATAAAGACGTTTTTTAGCAGTTTCTTTACCATTTTTGGAAGATTCCAGTTGATATCCATTGTACCCGGCATTTGAAAATCATCCACAAAGGATATTGGAAGACCGACGCAGATTGTCTCGTAATCAGGCACCATACTATGTTCTTTGGCCTTTGAGGTTATGGGAAGGGTAAACGGTATTTCTGCAAGCTGCTCTATGTAATAATCAAGAGCGAATGTGTTTTTGCTTAAAGCAAGCAAGCCTATATTTCTTACTCTGCCGCTACCCGGTCCGTCTCCGTCCATACCGATGATTCCGTCAACAATTGTTATCGAAGGTTTCACAATGTTATGGATATCAATAAGCATTGAGGCAAAGATTGTTTTATCTGCCCCTGCTCTCAGATGACATCTTGCCTTATCAAGACCATGAACAAAACCGAAAGTGTTTTTTACTCCCAGAGTAAGACCCATCATCATATGTGTTTTCAGCTTGGGGAGATTTATAATGATTTCAAAATCATCAGGATCTTCACCTAAAATAAATTCTCTGTAAGGGGAAATGCCCTGATATTTTTTTGTAATATTTTTATTAAAAGAGAGTATCTTTAAGCCACAATCCTTAACTACATCCATAATACCTGATTTGAATAGGACTTTTTCTGTGGACTCATATCCAGGGCTATCCCCGATATAGACATCGCAGGAGGAGTCCAGCAATAACTCAGATATCGCCCTTACAAACTCCGGGTGGGTTGTTACAGCTTTTTCAGGCAACTTCCCGCTTAAAAGGTTAGGCTTGAGCAGAACTCTTTGATGTGCTGCCTTAAAACCTATTTTCCTGAAGCCTGCGTGGAAGAATTGCTTAAGCGTCTTAATATCGTAGGAATCACATCTCCCCGCTACTACCTTCTCCAACATTCCCCTCTTTATTAAAAACAGCCTCTAGAAATCTTATACAAATACTGCCGTCATTGCCCTTCCAGCATATACTGTTTTCAGTATTGTCAAGCCGGTATATAACCACATAATTTTCCCTTTTGAAGTAAATATCTTCCCGACCACTTTTCCTATAATTTACAACAGATATATCATCTATAAATTCGTGGAGCTTAATGCCAAATCTTTTCTCAAATACTTTTTCATCACTGACTTTTTCATCACTGCTAATAAAGGAAAATTTGTCCCTGTTTTTGGCAAGATATACGACTGTTTCTCCAAAGGGTCCATAAACCTCGATCTGTAATCTATCGGGATATCTCATTTTTAAAGACATGGAGCCTGAATATTTCATGTCCCTCCAGGATATATCAATATCACAAAGCGCTTCCACATAATCTATCTTGTCAGGCCATGTTATATATGTTTTACGGGGGAATAATGCACAGGATGAAAGCAGAATAAAGATGCAAATAATTATAACTGTCTTTTTCACTTTCTTTTTTCTTCTATTGCCCTTATCTTCTTCTCTATGATCTTTTTCTTCTCATCTTTGCTTTCCAGTTTCATGGATTTTTCAAAATACTCCATAGCCTTATCATAATCTTTCAGGATTGCATAAGCATCGCCGAGATGCTCGGCAATGGTGGGGTCATCGGGTAGCTTCTCCTGGGCCTTTAACAATTCATCCAGAGCTTTCTTGTAATCACCTTTTTTATAATATACCCAGCCTATGCTGTCCATTATGTATCCATCTTCCGGCTTTTTTGCAAGTGCCTTTTTTATCATCTCTTCAGCCTTGTCTAGATTAGTTCCTTTATCTGCCAACGTATAGCCTATGAAATTCAGGGCATTCGGGTAGTCAGGGTCAATTTTCAGCGTATCTTCCATATATTGCAATGCCTTATCCGTATTTCCACTCTTTTCATATAGCATGCCAATCTGGTAAATAAGCTCAATATTCTTCGGATCATACCCTCTTGCTTCTTCCAGGGCTTCAATGCCTTTTTTATAATCCGCCTTTTCTTCATAAAGCGTGGATAGCATTACATAAAGGTCAATATTGTCCTTTATGTTTTTCAGATAGTTTTTAAATTTGCTTATTCCCTCTTCAACCAGACCCGTTTTAATATACAGCAAGGTCATGGTCTTTATTGCACTCTTAAATTCCTCCGAAACGGTGTCTATCTTTGTCAATTCATCAATGGCGCTTTTCATATCGCCTTTCTCTTTCAACGCATAGGCTAGATACAATCTCACCATATCGTTTTTTGGCGATGTTGCAAGCAAAATATTGAATTCCCTTATTGCTTCATCATATCTGCCTTTCTCAAGATGCAACAGGCCGATTTTGCCTCTTACGGAAAGATCATCCCTGTCCACATCAGACAGTTTTTCGAACTCATAAATTGCTTTGTCATATTCTTTTTGTCTGATAAAAATGTTTGCAATTTTTGTCCTTGCTTTTTTATTAAGGGGATCAAAAGCAATAACCCTGTGATAATACTCAATAGCTTTATCACTATTGTTCTCAATCTCATAAATAAGACCAAGATCCAAAAATGCAGGTTCAAAATTAGGTTTTAACTCGATAACCCTGTTATAATATTTTTTTGCTTCTTCAAAGTTCTTTAATTCAGCTTTCAACCTGCCGATATAGTATAGTGTTATGATATTATCACTATCATAGGATAAAATTTTCTCATATATTTTAATTGCTTCTTCGAAATTCTTCTCAGTTATATACAGAGAACCCAGGTGTAAGTATGCCTCGGTATCTTCAATGTTACCGGCAATACATTTTTCATATATTGCCTTTGCCTTGCCGGACTCCCCCTTTGCAGAGTATATGCCTCCAAGCAAAATAAGGGCGTAACGATTCTTTTCGTTCAGAGCAATTGCTTCTTCAAGCAACGTCTCTGCATTGTCAAGTTCGCCTTTTCTGATATATGAAAAAGACAGCTCCGATCTGATATCTGAAGAATTCGGGTTAAGACGAAGAGCAGATTTGTAATATTCTATAGCATCTTCATATTTGCCCTTTGTTTCGCTTCTATATCCCTTTAAAAATAAGAGTATTGATGAAGAGTAATCACTCGCAAGCAGTGATAAGGGGATAAAAAGCACGGATATATAAATTAGGAGTTTTTTCATAATACCTGATAATAACATACAAACCCTTTAAAATCTATTATCTGTATTTCATGAAAACCAATAGGAAAAAGTTGAAAGGTTTGTATTATCGTATAAGATTTCCAATCCTCGACCACCTTATGTATCCAAGTATATTGTCAGGCTTTCCATTCAAAGAAAAATACAATATGAGTGCTCTCCCCACTAAGTGATCTCTAGTAACAACACCCCAGTATCTGCTGTCAAGGCTCCTATCTCTGTTGTCGCCCATTACAAAATAGGAGTTCTGGGGCACCTTAATAGGTCCAAAATTATCCCTGGGGTTAACGTGCTCAGGCAGGATCATATTATCCAGATAATGCCCCCATTTGTCTTCTGTCTTTTTTCCATTTATATAAATTACTTTATCCTTGATAGCTACAGTATCCCCTTCTGTTGCAATAACCCTCTTGATAAAATCTTTATCAGTGTCTTTGGGATAGCGAAAGACTATTACATCCCCTTTTTTAGGGTCTCCAAGGGTAAAAATCACCTTATCTGTAAATGGGATCTTCATCACATAACTCAACCTGTTTACAAGAAGATGGTCGCCTATAAGGAGTGTAGGTTCCATAGAGCTTGAGGGTATCCGGAATGCCTGAATAAAAAAACTCCTCACAAAGAACGCTATAATTGCTGCAATAATTAATGATTCAACATATTCTCTGGTCTTACTCTTTGTTTTTCTCTTTGTTGTTTCCATACTGCTATCTTTTGCGTTTTCCACTTTTCACCTTTTATTTTTTCGGTTTTTCACAGATTTTTACATCTTTTCCGGAGCTGATACACCAAGTATATCCAGCCCGTACTTAATCACCTGCTGAAGCATATAAAGAAGCAACAGCCTTGCAACAGTCAGATCTTTTTCGTTCTTTAAAATCCTTGTCTTGTTATAATAACTGTGGAACTTACTTACCAAATCTATAAGATAAAATGTTATCCTGTGTGGTTCAAGGCTCCGTGCACTCCCCTCCATAATATCATAGAGATGGAGTATAGCTTTGATCGAATCAATTTCCTCTTTAACCGTTAAAAGGTCAACCCTGACAGAATCTTCTTTCTGTGTTTTATCATTATTTGCCGTGTGCCGCCCGGCTTTTGCCCTCAGAGAACCAATATCTATGCCGTCTTCTTGAGCATTTCTGAAAATACTTGCAATCCTTGCATATGCATACTGAACATAATAAACAGGATTTTCGCTTGATGTTTTCTTCGCAAGGTCAAGATCAAATTCAAGATGGGCATCACTTTTCCGCATTAAAAAGAAAAAACGCGCAACATCTTTCCCTACTTCGTTAATAACCTCTTTTAGGGTAGTAAACTGCCCCGACCTTGTAGACATGCCCACCGGTTTTCCATCTTTAAGGAGAGTAACAAACTGGATAAGGAGCACCTTAAGGTCTTCCTTGCGGCCCCCCGTGGCTTCTATTCCAGCCTTCATTCTTGGGATATACCCATGGTGATCGGAGCCCCATATATCTATGAGGATGTCAAAGGACCTGTTAAATTTGTTGCTGTGATAGGCGATATCTGAAGCAAAGTACGTCTTCTCGCCGTCAGATTTTATCAGAACCCTGTCTTCATCATTCTCGAAAAGGCTTGTCCTGAACCAAAGTGCCCCATCCTGCTCGTATGCATAATCCTTTGTTTTGAGCAATTCCAGGGTTGCTTCGACAATGCCGTCCCTGTGAAGGGTTGTCTCGCTGAAATAGTTATCAAAAGAGACACCGAAACTCTCAAGGTCACCTTTTATCCCCTCCAGGACTGTATCTCCGGCAAGTCTTGCAAAGAAGCTTATCGCTTCTTTTTTGTCTGCTGGAACAGGCAGCTCCTGTTCAATTGCAGCAGATGCAATGTCCTTGACGTATGCACCCTGGTAAAAACGGTCATCAAAGACAATGTCTTCACCCTTTTGTTCCTTCCAACGTGCATAGGTGGATTCACCGAGCGTTTCTATCTGTTTCCCGGCATCGTTCACATAGTATTCTTTTGCAACGTTATAACCGGTTTTATTCAATATGTTTGCAAGCACATCGCCTACGGCAGCCCCCCTTCCATGTCCGATATGAAGCGGTCCCGTGGGGTTGGAACTGACAAACTCCATAAGAACCTTTTTGCCTTTCCCAACGTCGGGCGTGAAGGCTTCCAATCCTTTGTTGTATATCTCCAATAGCGCCTGCTGCCATATTTCATCTTTTACATAAAAATTTATAAACCCTTTCCCTGCAAGCTCAACTATATTACATACATCATCAAATCGCATATGCCCGATTAGAATTTTTGCAATATCCTGGGGGCTTTTTCTGATTTTAGGAGCTAATAAAAAGGCAATGTTTGTGGAATAATCGCCGAACCCTTCTTCTCTGGGTATTTCTATAATGGGCTCTGTTTTAACATCGTAAGGCAAAATGCCTTCAGTCTTACAAACGTCACATGCCTCACGTATTATCTCCACTATCCGTTTTCTTATCATCAGGTGTCTCCGTGCTCTTAATAAAAATATCCTTTGTAAAATCAGGACATCTCAATGTTATTTCCTTACCTTTTGAAAACTTTTTTTGGCAATTTTCTCTCCATGCACAGATTATGCAAAGCGAAGGTTCATTGGCCATTATGTCTCCTTTATAATCTCTTTATAAAATTTCGGTTTTCTTTCTTTCATCAGCGGCCACTCTCTCCTGATTTGCTTCAGATATTCAAAGTCAATATCTGCCAGTAAAATACTGTCAACTGCTCCTGTCGGCCCTCCTATCAACTCTCCCTCCGGACTCACACAAAAACTCATCCCATAAAAATCAAGGGCGTCCTCGCTCCCCACCCTGTTTATTCTCATTATATACAAACCATTTGTTATAGCATTCCCTGAAATAACCGTCTGCCATATATGCTGGGTTCTGAATGCACATGCCGTGGGCGAAAAAACTATTTCAGCGCCTTTCAGGGCAAGAACACGCGTGCTCTCAGGATACAGGTTGTCCCATGATATTTGAACACCAAGCTTTCCATGCTTCGTATCAAAGACAGGTAACCCTTTATCGCCTGTGGAAAAATAATATTTTTCTTCCCATAGCGGTATATCCGGGATATGAATCTTTCTGTATACCCCTGAAACTTTACCGTCAGCATTGATAACCGCACAACTGTTAAAAAAGTTTGATTTATGTCTTTCGAATATGGGCAGCAGGATTACCGCGTCTGCTGTTTTTGCTTTCTTCTTGAAAATACTGACAATTTTGTTCCTTATGTCATCGGCTAATAGAAAAGCGTTTTCATCTCTGCCCTTTGGAAACCAATACTGGTTGAACATTTCCTGAAAACATATAATCCGTGCCCCTTCTTTAAAGGCTACATCCATGATTTTCAAGGCCTTTTCAATATTACCTTCCTTATCCTCAGAACATGCAAATTGAATACCGGCAATTTTCATATGCTTTAAACCTATATCATTTTATTTTATGTAGATTATGCCCTTCGGGTAATAAATAGCATCATATACAGAGAGTATCTGCTGTATATTTCGTTGTTTGCCCTCTTTGCATTATTATGTCAAAACTAACAGATGAAATTGAGGCATGTCAAGGAAAAATACTTAGCATGTCTCGACAATAGAATGGGTGTTTTGAGCCTTGACGGATTATCAACAGAAGAGCTCTCTGCCATCCCCATATTTAATTATTTTAGATGTCCCTAATACATTTAAAAGCAAAAACAGCATAAACAAAAAGGGAGGGTGTTTTTTCACTTTTTAATGGTTTTATTTAATAAATCTGATTAACATTACGGTTTGAAAAAGCAAATATATAATATTTTAGTAGCCATTTAGAAAAATATTTAATAAAATATCTTTAAAGGTCTTAATGATATACACAATCACACTTAATCCATATCTCGATAAAACGATAGATATTGAAGAACTTGTTTATGATGATGTAAACAAAATTGTCGAGGAGAAAAAACATGCCGGGGGCAAGGGTATAGATGTTTCACGGGTTATCAAAGAACTTGGCGGTCAAAGTATTGCCCTTGGTTTTATGGGCGGATACAGCGGACTGGAACTTGAAAGCAGGCTAATAAACGAAGGAATAATTTCTGATTTTACACGCATTAACAGCGAGACAAAAACAAATACCACAGTTTATCAAAAGCATAAAAAAATGCAGACGTTACTGAGTTCCTTAGACCCTGATGTAAGTTCTCTCGAGATTACAACCTTTTTTAATAAAATAAAAGAAATTCCAAAGGACAGCTTTGTAGTGATTACAGGGAATGCACCAAGGTTTATTAACGATAATTTTTATGCACAGCTTATAATAACTCTTAAAGAAAAAAATATAAAAGTGATTCTTGATACTGATAGCGTTGCATTAAAAAACGGTATAAGTGCAGGACCTTATTTGATAAAACCGAACATTCATGAATTCGGCAGACTTATCGAAAAGAATATATCAAGTGTTGAAGAAATAATTGAGTATGCAAAACCTTATAAAAATGTTGTAGAATATATTGCAGTTTCGATGGGTGTTATGGGGGTGCTTGGTGTTTCAAGTAATACGGTATATCATGTAATTCCTCCTAAAATAAAGGTAGGGAGTTCCATTGGTGCAGGTGATTCGCTTGTTGCAGGGCTTGCTTTTTCACTCAGTGAAAATAAAAACTTTGAGGAGTCTCTTATTATGGGAGTTGCTTGCGGCACAGCTTCAACACTTAATCAGGGGAGAGAGTTATGTAAAAAAGAAGATATTGATGCAATAAAAAAAGAAGTGAAGATTAAAATTATTTAATTTACTTATTTTTAATGATGTGTATTATATATTACATAATGAAAGGAGGTGAAAGTACATGAAGAAGCTTGTGATGTTATTCATAGCTATTGCCTTTTTTGCGAGTTTTACGTTGATAAGCTGTGGCCCGTCAGCTGAGCCACCAAAACCAGCGGTGAAAGAAGAAGCAAAACCGGCAGCACCAGCACCAGCACCGGAGAAAGCTCCAGCACCAGCACCAGCACCGGAGAAAGCTCCAGCACCAGCACCGGAGAAAAAGTAGTTTTTCATTTTATCAGGGTATATCCACACGTGGATATACCCTAAACCAATGAAGAAAGAGGTGAACCATGAAAACGAGGTCATTTGGACTTATTTTATTTGTTATTTTAGCTTCACTGTCATTAGGCGGGTGCGGATGCTTTATGCAGCAGATGAAAGGCGAAACACCCCCACCACCAGCTCCGCAGGCGAAAGTTGTTGCGCCTGAAGTAAAACCGGAAATTCCTGTTGCTCCACCACCAGCTCCGGTAATAGTAATGAAAGCTGTGAATTTTGATTTTGATAAATACAACATAAGACCAGGAGATGCCGACATATTGAAGCAGAATTCGGAATGGTTTAAGGCTAATGCCGGCAAAAAAGCCAGGATAGAAGGTTATTGTGATGAAAGAGGCACAATAGAATACAACCTTGTCCTTGGTCAAAAGAGGGCTGACTCCGCAAAATCATTTCTCGGAACTATCGGGGTTGACACTAAACTCATAGAAACAGTAAGCTATGGGAAAGAAAAACCACTCGATCCCGGACACAACGAAGCAGCATGGGCAAAAAACAGAAGGGCTCAGTTTTTGCCGGTTCAGTAAGGTGATGCAAAAAAGGGAGGGCACTTCAACTACCCTCCCTTTTATTCATACTGCTGAAGAATTAGCAAGCCTTTTATCCTTAGATAATAAAACAAAAGAAGACATAGGAAAGATTTCCAAACTTCATTCTTTTAAAATACCAAAATATTATTTAGACCTTATGGAAAAAGATAACCCTCTTTGCGCCATAAGAAAGCAAGCCGTGCCTTCAATTGAAGAGCTCACAGGCAATGGTGATCCCGATCCTTTGAACGAGGAAAATATATCCAAAACACCGTCATTTTTTCAAAGGTATCAAAACAGGGGCGTTTTTTTGGTGAGTTCGGACTGCGCTATGTATTGCAGATTCTGCAACAGAAGAAGGCTTATCGGTAAAAAATGGGATGCTAGATTGCACTGGGAGAGTACATTCCAATATTTAGAAAGAGACAGAGAAACGCATGAGGTTATTATTTCGGGAGGAGACCCCTTCACGCTCTCATCCGATGAGTTGGATTACATTTTATCAAGATTAAGGTCTATTAGGAGCATAAAAAGTATTAGAATAAGCACAAGGATGCCTGTTGTGTATCCTGAGGGTTTAAAACAGGGCCACTTTGATGCCTTAAAAAAGAGTGCGCCTCTATGGATTGTAATTCATATAAATCATCCTCGTGAAGTTTCCCCTGATTTTATTGAAACCATAAACAGATTAAGATATGCCGGCGGCATTGTTATAAGTCAGACCGTACTTTTGAGGGGTGTGAACGATTGCCCGCACATTCTTGCCAGATTATTTGAAAATCTTATCTACTGTGGCGTTAAACCCTATTACCTTTTTCAGCTTGATGATGTCAAAGGCGCCGGTCATTTTAAGGTTAAATTAAAAAAAGGTGTTGAGATAATGAGATATTTAAGGGCTAATACTTCCGGTCTGGCAATGCCACAATATGCGCTGGACATTACCGGAGGCCTCGGCAAGGTTGCAGTGGATTACAAATATATTAAGAAGAGAAAGGGCAATACGGTTCTTGTTGAAGGTTTATCCGGCAAAACAGGTATTTACAATGATGATGCGAAACAAAGTAATTGCTCAGGATGCAATATCTGCAAACAAGCCTTGCTCTGACATAAAAAGCCCTTTAACCATAAATTCACTGCCGGTAATGAATTTATGGTTTTTTTGGCATTCTGAATATTGCAATAATATAATGCACAGCAGAATATATACTGAAAAAAAGTGCGGCATATAAGATTATCAACCCGAGACGGTGTATTAATTGGTCAAGCTTATAGAACGAACTATAAAAGAGTATGCAGATAATCCCGACTATTTGCAGTGCAGTTTTCAGCTTACCGGAGAAAGATGGATAGATAGTAATGCCTTCTGTTGCATAAAAAGACCTGAGACCGTTTATAAGAAATTCTCTTGCAACAAGGATTAGAGTAATCCAGAGAGGCACGAGTCTGTAATATGAAAGTGTAATAAGGACTGAGGTAACAAGAAGCTTATCAGCAATTGGATCGAGATAAAGTCCCAGCTTTGTTTTCATGGACATCTTTCTCGCTATATACCCATCAAGACCGTCAGTTATGCCTGCAATAATAAACAAAAGGCATGCTGCAAAGATTAACTCCTCTTCTTCTGTAGATATAAAAATAATTATAAGCGGTACAAAAAGAATTCTTATTATGCTCAGTCTATTAGGAAGCGTCCAGAGGGATGCCTTTTCATCTTTAACCTTCATTTGGCTTCTTTAATTTACCATAGTAATATTTCACTTTTTTTATGAATGTCCTGGTTTCCTCAATCGGGGGAACTTTCATATTATGCTCTATAACTCTATTTGGACCTGCATTATATGCAGCAAGCATCAATTCTACATCTCCATCAAAAATACTATCCAAGAATTTTAGATATTTTGTTCCGCCTTGGATATTGTCGTCCGGGTCAAAGGGGTTGCCCACCTTCATAAGCCTTGCCGTATCGGGCATGAGTTGCATGAGTCCTTGCGCACCCTTATTGGATAAAGCATTAGGGTTAAAATTGGATTCGGCTTTCATAACAGCTTTTATAAGTGAAGGATCCATTCCATGGAGTTTTGAATGATGCATAATTATCTTATCGTAATTGCTGTTTTCCACACCTTTTGTTAAATCTACATGCTTTGTTAAAATGGAAGTGTTTTTTTCGGATATTACAACATGGTACTTCCTGCCCACAGGGACGATATTTGTAAAATGATACACACCGCGTTCGTCTATATAACCAAAAATGCCTGCATATCCACATATCGGGGCAAGACAAATAACTATCAATGCTATTGTTTTTAAATTCATTGGTTTATTTTCGTAAACTTTTTCAAGCTTGTCAAGCTTTTTGAGCTACAATGCAGGCTCTACCATTGAAACAGTGCTTACAACAAAGCATAAATAGCTCCTGGCTTTTTGTGCGCGTGTAGTCAACACCTTGCCTTTTCCGCGCGCCAGTCAATATATTCAACAGCTTTATCGATGGCAGGGGAAAATAAATGTAAAAGTGGTACCTGTTATTCGATTGCTTTCTACTTCTATTAATCCTTCATGGTCTTTTATAATTTCATACACAATAAATAAGCCCAGACCAATCCCCTTACCCTGTTGTTTGGTTGTAAAGAAGGGTTTAAAAATATCCTTCAATACATGTTTTTCTATGCCTGCCCCGCTATCCGTTATTATGCATACAAGCTGCCCCTCATCTTTGTTGAACGTCTCAATCGTAATAACACCATTTTCATCACCAATAGCATCAATTGCATTCTTTATTATATTTATAAACACTTGGCATAGTCTTGCGGAATTCCCTTTAATAATACTGTTGGTTGCTGTAAAATTTTTATTAATGGAAATCTTTTTTAATTTATACTGATTGTGAAGTATTCTTAGAGCCCCTTCTATGGGGGCATGTATTTCTACAAGTTCTTTTACTTCGTCTTTTTGCCTTGAAGCTTCAAGCAGACTTTTAATAATCTCTTTTGTCCTTTTTAATTCATTCAATGAAAAAGTTAGGTCATCAAGAAGTTCACTCTGACCTTCAAGATGTTCAATATAATATTCAAGAGTACTCATAACACCTGCGATAGGGTTGTTAAGCTCATGAGCAATGCCGGCAGCAAGCCGCCCAACTGCAGCAAGACTTTCACTCTGGATAAGGGCTTTTGTCCTCTCGTCCACAAGCTTTTCAAGAGAGTTGGAAAAATCCTGTATCTTTTTATACGAACCTGCATTGTCAAGGGCAAGGGCTATATGATTTTGAAGGGGGGTGTGATAGTGTAAGTGCATAAAATGTTATAAGTCCCTTCCGAATAATTTTACAGTTACTTAAATAAGAGGGTATTTAATCTTATTATCAAAGGGTATTTGATTTTGTATTTTGAGCGAAAAAAATATTTTAGAATTATAGAACCACCCTTTTTATTTAGTTTTTTGTTTTTATCTTTTGTTCTGTAGAATCCATAGCTGAGTCTACTGCAGACCTTATACCGGTAAATGTCTTCCCCAGTGTTTTGCTGAAGTCTGCAACATTTCCAAGTCCAGCAGTACGTAATGATTGATCAATGTGGGCATCCAATTTATTTGCTGCTTCATTCACGCGTGGGCCTATTGTATCATCAACTTTTTTACCTATCGGCCTTAAGAAGGCGCGCAGAAAAATAAGAAAACGCCAGAAAGCCCATCCGACGCCACAAAGGACAAGCATTGGGCCAATTGTCTGAGGGCCATCTTTTACCATACCAACAACCGCAGACAATATAAGACATACTACAAGTATTTTTAAAAATAGTTTTACCCTTGGCGTCATTTTATTCCCCTTTTTTATATAGTTACATATTTTTTAGAGTGTTAATTGCTATAACCCCTGCAATCATTTCCTTTTGGGCTTCCATAACCTCTTAGTCTCATACAATCAACTTGTAATGAGCCCGTGCGCATTCCTCTACTCATACCGCTCGACATACTTCCCGCTGCTTTTTCAGCTTCATAATCACATTCTCTATAATCTCTTTGAAGTTGTTCTTGTGATCTACCTGGATGGCAAAAATAAGTGTTTGCGCCGCATCCTGCAAATATGACCATTATTAATAACATAAATAACGCTTTTTTCATTATAACCCCCTTATATTAATTATATAGTTACATATTTTACATTATTTTTCCCGCTCTCCTTAAATTTCCTGTCGAGGGACCCCGCCGGGATCCCTGAAAGATTACTCAAATATATCATATTCTATTTTTCTTGTCCCTTTTTTTGTATAATTGCCAGCATTGAAATTGGGGCACCAATCGCACCCTTCCTTAACCGCGGCTGCCTGGATTTGATTTTCCGCTGTTGCCGGGTGATCAATTTGAAATTTAAATCGAGAATGTAAATAAGAGCACGGGAATAAATATCTATCTATAAATAGCGCCTGCTTAAAATTAGGTCTATTAGCGTCAGCTACTCGTATGGTGTATTTAAATTTAGGGGGATTAATATAAGGATCATCAATAACGTCTTGACAATGTGCCCTCCAGTCATTACACCCACCAGCCTCAAGATAGCATTCTAAAATAGTTATTACAGGCCAGGCATTTTGGATAAGTTTTCCACCAGCATAAACTTGAATGCCCTTCCATCCATAGATGTGTTGGAGAACCGCTCTTGCTCTTGCCGCGTCCTCCCTTGTCCGACTAAAAGCTGAACAATGAAACAATTTTTTGCCGATTAATATTTGATCATAAAGATGCGCTCCTGACGCTATTCCAACAGCAATAGGATAGATATGCGAGTTACTCTGTACAAAACTAATTACAAGAAGATGTTCAATTGATGCCCTTATTAAGTCAAATTTTAATAGCGAAATATCTACATTCGGATTATTCATAAAGTCTCTATAATACTGCAAACCCTCGCTGACATAATAATTTTATATGGTTTACAAGGCGGCGGCATTTGGCATCAGCACAATATACTGTAATAATATAACTATCAGCATCCTGCCCATATCCTCCGTCCATTATTCTCCATTGCCCCCGCCCGCTTTTGTCTCCCCTTTTAATTCCTGGATTTTAAAGTCATCTTCACGGGGAGATAAAAGCCGTCTTATTTCAGCTATATCATTTTCAAGCTTCGATATCTTTTGTTCACCCCGTACGGACTGTTGAAATGCAAAGGCATTTTGTGTAAGCGCTATTTTGAATACTTCATTATTTGAGGTCATCACTTCTACAACAGCATCTACAACAGGTTGAATTTCTAAAGGAATATTATTTATATGCAATGCCGAAGTTTCGTTTATTATCCCCTCTTTATATGAGCTGTCTTGTTTATAAATGCCCGGTTCATCCGCAGTGGTTAAAATCTTTTTACCATTTATATCAATATATTTTGTATTAATTTGCCCCATTAAAATCCAACTCAAAGACCATTTTTCATGCTCACATAATGGGACTATATGATCATAAGGGATAGAGTTTCTTTGTCTCCAATTTGTGACTGTGTTAGGCTTAACTTTAAACAGGCGCGCCAAAGCTGCATCATTTTTAAGCCCTTTTAACTTAATAATTTTATCTAATATTTCATCACTTGTAAGCATTATAATAAATATTCCCATTATATGAATTATTATCTTGACAATAAATCCCAATTTGTGAATATAATAAATACATGATTAAACTATCTAACCTAAAAAAGCTAAAGAAACAGAACAAACCTTTATACATCAGAACATTAATGGCGGCTAATAGCGGAATTAGACTTCTCGATCTTAGTATAAAACTTGGTGTTTCAACAGCCATGATATCACGGGTTGTACATGACGTAGGAGTATCAAGGCCGATACAACAAGCCATAGCAGATGCCTGTGGTGTCTCATATGAGCATTTATGGCCGGAAGAAAAGACGCGCAAAAAGGCGGCATAGGAGGCAGGTATGAAAATGATACCAATTGAGGAAGTATTAAATATATTAGTTGAGAACGGCCAGCTTCCATCATTCATACTGAGTTACCAAATCCCAAAAGGTATGGTCGATAATGTCATAATCACAAAAGCGGCTGCAAAGGTAAACAGCAAGATCAGTTGGTATTAATAGATGATAAATAATTTCATCGGAATTGAAAAAAGCCAGCCTGAAAGACAATTTTACTCTTTTGGATTTAATAAGGCCGCGATAAGCATTGCCCAGGTCAGTCAGGAAATAACCGTCCCCGCCCTTAATCTTTTTGGTATCGATACAGAAAAGAACTCTGATAAGCACTTCGAATCCATCATAGGGAAGGTTGTTGAATATGGCCATAGGTACATATTCTTTTGTAAGGATATATGCTCTCAAATAGGGCAGAGCTTCTTTTTTTTCGCATGTTCTATTTTGAGTCTTATGGCTGTTGTGCCCAGCTATTGGACGGGCTTTTATTTCAGCAATATCATTCTCAATGCTAAATACCGGATCATATTTCAAGCTGATTATGCTGGTTTTCCCGATTTCTGCAATAAAGTTGTTTTCAAACATGATTTGATTTTAGCAATAAAAAAAGAGGTTTGCAATGTCAAATAATAAAAAGAAAATTGACGAAAGGCAGATGACGATATTTGAGTGTCTACTACCGGAAATTCCACCCACGCCCGGCAGTATGGATATAGGTATGCGGATCAGACAGGCAATAAGCCAGGCAATCAGAAAATCAGGCAAAGAGCGTATAGATATCTGCGCCGAGATATATAAATTGACCGGCAAGGAAGTACCAAAATCAAGCCTGGATAGCTGGTCCGCCGAGGGGCGTGATCTGGCAAGCGAGAATACAGACCATAATGGAAATAAGCGCTGGGGAATACCCGCCGAACTAATCCCGGCGTTTTGTCAGGTAACGAATGACTGGGAATGTCTTTTTATCCTGGCCGATGCAGGGCATTTTAAAGCCATGAAAGGCAAAGAAGTAATTCATGCCAAGATGGGCCAACTCAAGGAGCGTATTACAAAGGATCAACAGGCATTAAAGGAACTTGAAAAGGCTCTTATAAACACAAATAAGGGGGAATAGATGAACGGAAAAACGACATATAAAAGGATCGAGGCAGTAACAAGAACGGGCGAGATACTGAAATATCTGGCAAACCAGAAAGAACCGACTAATGGCCCGCAGGTAGCGGCAGGGGTTAACCTTCCGGTAGGCACTGTCATGTGTCACCTTGCCACACTGGAAGATCTTGGGTTTGTTTCCACGGTTGGAGATCGTTTTAAGCTCGGTATGGGGTTGGCGTTATTCTGGGCGCGGGTGAAGAGCAACCTGGAAGTGGAACGGGAAAGGATTGAAAAGGATTTAGAGCAAATAAGCAATTCCAATTAAATAATGGAGGGGACGCGATGGAAAAGGATAGAAAAAAGCAATCTGAGGCTTACATAGCAGAAATAGACCAACTGCTTAATGAGGCAAACAAGCATTGTGCACAATGTATAGCAAAAAGAAAAAAGGCTAACCAAATATTAAAGAGATGGGTGCGTTTACGCGGAGGTAAAAATGTCAAATAAACCAGAATCACAGAAGATAACCAATATTGATTTTGAAGTTAATAAACAGTCCTATGAGGCGGGCAGGCAGTCTGCATTAATCGAACGGGATGAAATGGAATTAAAGCTGGACTCGGCAAAATGGGTCTATGAGATGGCGGGAAAAATAAAATCTACTCGTTTTGCTCATAAACAATCTAAATTTTTTACGCTGTTAATGCTCAAGCAGGTAAAGGAGACAAGAGAATATCGTCTGAAATACGGTATGAACTGGGAAGATTTTTGCGAGTATGTGGGTGTGGATAGAAGAAATATAGACCGCCAGCTTGAAGATTTAGAACCTTTCCGGGTTGATTTTCTGGGTACTTTTGCCGGTTTTATGGGTGCCGACATTAGTAAAATCAAGTACTTAGGTAAAGCAATTGCGGGTAATTTTACCCAGTTTGACGGAGAGAACATAATTATCGGAGAGGATAAAATACCCTGTATTCCCGAACGGGCTGGGGAAATAAATGCAATCCTTGATCAACTCCAGGAAGAACTTAAAATTCAAAAAGAAGAAACTGTCGCTCAGAAAAAAGCTTTTGAGCGTGTTCAAACGGACACACATAAAACCCTTACAAAACTTGAAAAGGAGCTTGATAAATTTAAAGGCAAGGCAGCGGAACTTGGTATCACACCTGACGAGGCCCAGTTCCTGAAAAAAATGGAATTTTTGAAAAAGACCTTCGACGGCTACACGCTCCAGATTGAGCAGGCGGGGATGAATGCTCTGGCTTTTAACGCAGACCCTCAGCCCACAAAAAGGATGATCGCGGAATATCTGAGCGCCCTCTCCTATATGAAAATGCAAATACTCTCGGCCTACGATGTGGCGGCTGATACTTACGGCGATCCTTCAATGCTGCCCGAAGAATCGCTCCAAACAGAATAAACCGCGACGGGGTGGGCTATGTGGCAGGAAGAACTCGTT
>Ga0310040_1000714_pt1 | contig 28387 bp, 29 predicted proteins | sample EPASupsiteHSE623_FD_200237 | JGI IMG/M metagenome (GOLD analysis project Ga0310040, IMG submission 200237) | Bioremediated contaminated groundwater from EPA Superfund site, New Mexico - Sample HSE6-23 (v2) (version 2) | ecosystem: Environmental > Aquatic > Deep subsurface > Groundwater >... | reverse complement strand
CTAATTTGACCATAACAAAGCAAAACGTTTTAATAGATTAATTTGTTTGGGCTAAGAATTAATTTTAGTTGTGAAAGAAAATATCTCTATAAATATAAGTCTAAGAAAAAGTTGGAGAGTACAGTATCTACAACCAAAGCTTATACAGCTGCTCTGTTGCTGACTACCTGGCCTGGCAGCAAGCACCTGTTAGAGGGGGGCAGATCTACGATCCTACGAAATAAGACACTGGTAATGCTGAGCATAACTCTTGCCTGCCTCCTCTCAATCTATTACGCCGCCTCTCAGACGCTCTTTCTTGGAGATATCCATGATATAGAAGAAAAAGAGGTACGCCAAAGCGTTCAGCAATCCCTGGAAGCCCTCTCCAGCGAGCAGTCAAGACTAAACGGCCTGACATCCGATTGGGCGGCATGGGATGATACCTATAAGTTCATCCAGGATGGCAACAGGGCCTACATAGAGTCCAATCTGCCAGAAGGGGAGCTCGCCCTCCTTGACATCAACTTCATGCTCTTCATCAGCTCTTCTGGAAGTCTGGTCTTATCTGACAGCTTTAACCTGAGAAATCAAACATCCATGTCCTTGCCGCTAAGCTTGCTGAATCACTGCCTGGCCCTGTCGAGTCATCCAAATGAAAGCATAAGCGGGATTCTTGTGCTGCCAGAAGGCCCTATGCTCATCAGCGCCCAGCCTATTGTCTCCAGCCAGGGCAAAGGACCTTCTCTTGGAACGATGGTAATGGGACGTTATCTCGATTCTTCAGAGATAGACAGCCTGGAAAATATAACTCATCTCTCTATCTCCATGAGCACATTCGATGATCCTTTCATGGCACCAGATTTTAAAGATGCTAAACTGCAGCTATCATCTTTAGAGGAGGGCTCATTTTTTTCAAAACCTCTGAGCGAGGATTCCATATCCGGATATGCCATAATCAAAGATATCTATGGAATGCCCTGCCTAATACTTAAGACCAGCATAACCAGAGATTTTTATAAGAACGGCAAGGCAAGCCTTGGATATTTCCTCTTAATGCTCCTGGGTGCGGGACTGCTTTTTGGCGCAATGATGCTAACCCTGCTGGAGCACACAATTCTTTCGAGGCTGTCCAAGCTGAGCGCTGATGTCAGCAACATAGGCCTTGGCGGAGACCTGTCTGCAAGGGTTTCCTCTGCTGGCGACGACGAGATATCGAGCCTTGCCAGAGCCGTAAACGGGATGATGAGCGATCTGGAGCGCTACCAGCGCATAAAGAAGAAGAGCGAGGAGGACTATGAGCAGCTGGTACAGAGCGCCAACAGCATAATTCTCAGAATTGATGCTCAGGGAAGAATCACTTTCCTCAATGAGTACGCTCAGAGGTTCTTAGGCTACACAGAAGAGGAAATATTGGGCAAAAACTTTATAGGCACAATAATTCCTGAGGCCAGAATAGAATGCATAAATCAAGAGGCCTGCGCAGATGGGACTAAAGCGCAAATGTCTTCAGAGATCATATCTCAACAAGAGCAATGCCCGGTGGCTGAGAGAGAAAGCATGGCGAGAGATGGGGAGAGCGTATGGATCTCATGGACCAGCAAGGCAATTTTAGATGAAAATGGCAGGGCCAGTGAGACCCTCTGTATAGGCAATGATATCACCGGCCTGAAAATGGCTGAGGAGGAGCTGCTCAGGGCAAAGGGAGACCTGGAGACAATGGTTGAGAAGAGGACAGCCAGACTTTCTAAGGCCAATAATGTTCTGAAGGAAGAGATGATCAAGCGCAAAAAGATTGAAGATGAGATGGAGAAACTCATAAGCGAGCTTGAATCAAAGAACTCCGAGATGGAGAGGTTTGTCTATACCGTATCTCATGACCTCAGATCTCCTCTAATCACTATCCAGGGGTTTGCCGGCTTTCTAAGGAGGGATATAGAACAGGGGGATATGGACAAGGTCGAGATTGGCTTGAAGATGGTTGAGAACTCCTGTTCCAAGATGGATCACCTCCTGAGCAATACGCTCAAGCTCTCCAGAATAGGACGTGTCGTCAACCCACCTGAAGACGTGCCCTTCTCAACTATAGTCCAGAATGCACTGGAGCAGATTCCAGAAGAGATGAAGTCCAGGCTTTCCAGGATATCCGCAGCTCAAGAGCTGCCTGTAGTTCATGTGGATAAGATAAGGATTGAGGAGGTATTGATAAACCTCATAGAGAACAGCATAAAGTATATGGGGGATCAGCCCTGTCCCGAGGTAGATATCGGATTTAGCAAGGACCTTGGGGCATTCTTTGTGAAGGATAATGGAATTGGTCTGGATTCCAGACTAAAAGATAAGGTCTTTGAGCTGTTCTATAAAGTTGACGCAAAGAGCAAGGGAACCGGTGCCGGCCTTGCTATCGCTAAGAGGATAGTCGAGGTGCATGGCGGCCGGATATGGATAGAATCTGAATTGGGCAAGGGCTGTACCATCTTCTTTACCCTGCCTATTGCAGGATAAACCCTTCTCTAAAGCATCTCCTCAAGCCTTGAGATTATCCTGGTCTTCTGTATCTCCTTGAGGCATCTCTTATGGGTTTCCTTGGCCTGCCTGTCATTGATCTCGAAGATCTTGCCGCTATCTACCGTGGTGAGAGAGGAGACCATGAATAAAGTCAGCTCCAGGTTCACCACATCGTTTATGAAGTTGAAGTACCAGTAAATGGACAGAACATCCCTCAGGACATCCTCGGGAAGCTGCATATAGATATTCCTGGCCTTGAGAAGGTCGAGCCCAGAGGTATTTACTTTCATGAGCCCTATCTGGGCCCCGGCATTGAGGGTGATCATGTTATCCTTGATCTCATGATATATTATAGCCACAGAGTTCTTGAAGTCCTCCTTAGCTCTTCGGTTCTCCCTGAGCTTTATTATGAAGTAGGTCACGGCTGTGCCTGTCAGCGTTGCCACAATGCCTACTAGAGTGAAGGTCAGGCCTATACTATTTATATCGCTTTGAGCTGTGATCATGCTTCCAGTAATAAATATCATAGCATTCCCCTTTCAGGCAAATATTTCATGAATGCATCAGCGAGCTTGAGCGGGCACGGGCAGAAAGACGGCCACTCATTATAGATAGGCGTTCAAATCGTAAGACCTTTTCGCTTTGCACTGTGCTATATTATTGTACCGTCGATATATAGCTCTATCTCCGTCATTTCAAAATCCTTTTATGTGTACTCCAAAACGTTTTTAATCAGTTCCTGCCTGGACATGGCCTGTATCTGCACTCCAGTCCAGATCCATGACGCTCCATAAGCCTTCTTTTCCGGCAAGGCAGATCTGGCCTTATCTACATAGGTGTTCTCCCCAGAGTTTTTGGGCCAAGACATCTGCCCAGAAGCATAGTGTATAGCGCACTTCGATATTGGGTTTGACCAATAGGCAGTCGTCACCAGAATCTCAGAGCATAATGCGCCGCCACGAGCTGATTGACAGATCTCTGACCCAGGACCTGGATTTGAAGCTCAATTGAGCGCTCCCCGCTCAGGGAGGCGTGGACTTATTTAAGCCCCAGTGCACTAGCAGGACACACCGCCCCTTATTGCAGCCACGAAATGCTTGACGGGCAGAGACTTTCCAGATAGCCTGACTGCCTCAGAGACCAGCGTCCTCAGGTTTGAGCAGCAAGGCACTTCCATATGCAGCGTTGTTATATCCTTTATCTCATTGGCTCTGATTATCTCTGACAGCTTATCCACAAACTGCTTCCTGTCATCCAGCTTGGGGCAGCCTATCAGTGCTATCCTCCCCTTGAGAAACTCCTCCTGAATGCTTGGGCAGGCAAAACCGGTGCAGTCTGCAGCTATCAGAAGCCTGGCGCCCTTGAGATAGGGTGCTGTTGTTGGAACCAGCCTCATCTGTATGGGCCAGCTCATGAGCTGGGACTTATCCCCGGGGGCCGCATTAAAGGCAGATGGCCCTCCAGGCCTGGGCGATATGGAAATGGCAGCCTGGCAGGGCGGAGAAGCTGCCGCACCAGATACCTTCTGGTGGTCAATTGCCGCCTTCTCATCGTACTCTTCAGCCTCTCTCTCCTCTATGGTCAAGGCTCCGGCAGGACATTCCTTCAGGCAGGCTCCAAGTCCATCGCAAAACCTGTCGCTCACGACCCTCGCTTTGCCGTTAATCAGCTCTATGGCACCCTCTGCGCAGGAGGTAATGCAGCTGCCGCAGCCTGTGCAGAGGTTTTCATCTATCTTTATGATCTTTCTTCTTGACATGTCACTCAGTCGGACTGTATATGTATTAACATTTGCAGTATCCGGCTCCCCTGGACAATGGCTGCCAGCGTCTTTTATATGCAGATGTGAGGGCAACATTTTTATAAAGCCAGATCTATGTCATGAATGGAATCATGCGTCTGTATATGCCTGACAGAAGAGATACAGCCGCCCATCCCTTATAACATCATACCACAGGCTATGAATTGATCAGATTGAAGTTTAAGAGAATGAATAAATCTCTAAAGGTTGAATTATAGAGAAATAATTCTATCAATTCATATACAAAACTTGGCGCTGAAAGCCGCAGCAATTGGGCATAAGCTTGAAATATCATCTGGTAAACCTGACATGGGGTGCTAGGGTATAGGAGATAGGTTCAGCCCGGGTCTTGGGACGCCATTATATTCGCGATTCTCTGAAGATCCCGGAGTAAAGGAGGTTGTGGAATGAAGGGAAAGCTGATCGTTCTAGCGATTATCGCCATAGCCCTAGTTGGAATGGCAGGTGCTGCCAACTACATGTACGAGAAATCGTCCATTAAGGGAGTTGGCTACAGAAACCTTGAGATCGTCATCCAGACAGGTGACGGCTACACTGGAAACAAGCTGGTTGAGAAACAGTCCGGAAGCGGAAATGTGATTACCTCAAAGATCGAGGTCGAAGCCGAGAGGCAGTTAGATAGTGGATGCATACCAGCCAATGGAATGTGGCCAACTGGCGGCATACCCATGGATTACATAAACTTCACCAGTGAGCAAGAGCTGGAGTATATGCCAGTGAGCTACCAGACCGGCGAGTACAACCAGAAGTGGATAGATAAGCTCTGCGTCCAGAACTACAGGATAGGAGCCGTCATGACTGAGATGTACACCCATGCAGAGCATCTGCAGAAGAACACCGAGGTTAAGACCAGAACATATGGCGAGCAGCTGGCTACACCCTGCTGCACCGGAGTCTTAGAGGCCAACATCAATGCCAACGTCATAGGCGTGGCTCATATAGGCTGGCTGTCGAGAGACCCCAATACCAACAGCAAAGGACGCCACAATGAATGGGGCAGAAGCGTTGAAGACCTGACTGGAGTCTTCTCCATAGAGAAGTTCATCCAGCTCTGGGGCAACAGCACCTGCGGATCCATAAGCGTTGATTGGCTGCCTTGCGTGTAGATCAATAATAAATTCGGGATTATTAGAGGAGGCCGAGATTTGAGGCTTCCTCAGCCCTATAATTTAGAGTAGCATTAAATCGATTCTTCAAGTATGGACGATATACTCAGTTCATTTTATGCTCTTTTTGGGAGGTATGCCAGAGGTTTCTATTCAGATGACATCAATGGCTGCAAAAACATAGAGCTAAAGGTTGAGCACACCTACAGGGTGTGCGAGGACATAGTCGAGATTGCAGGGTCCCTTGGCCTGTGCAGAGACGAGATTCGCCTGGCAGAGATCATAGCCCTCTTCCATGACATAGGCAGGTTCGAACAGCTGGCAAGGTATGGCACATTCAGCGATCGTGCATCTGAGGACCATGCAGCCCTGGGGCTGGTGGTCCTAAAGTCGCTAGACGCGCTCTCCGGCCTCTCGGATTTTGAGAGAAGGATAGCCACTAGGTCAATCAAGCTCCACAACTGCTATGAGCTCCCTGCTGATGAGCCAGAAGAGTGCCTTCTCTATACCAGGCTCATTAGAGATGCCGATAAGCTGGACATACTGGGCATAGTTGCTGATTATAATGAGGAGCGCCATATCCGCCCAAACCCGGCTATGGAGCTGGATCTTCCAGATCTGCCAGGATTCTCCGGAATTGTGGTGGATGATCTCTTAAATCACAGGCTGGCAAAGATTGGCGACCTGAGGACCTACAACGACCTCAAGCTCCTTTATCTGGGCTGGGCGTTCGATATCAACTTTCCCTATACATTGAGCTGCATAAGAGAGAGACGCTATATGGAGAGGATCGTCTCCACACTGCCTGATGCAGATGAGGTGCGCCAGGTCTACGGCCACATATGCTCCTATATTGATGAGCGTCTTGACTCCGGAATCTAGCCTAGTTCGTCTATTCATCACTTAAGGTTCAACACTTCAATGAGATCCATAGACCTATTCCTCAAGTGTTCTGCAAGACAACAATCTGGACTATAGAGTGCCATGCTGGCGCACTTCCACCGCCCCCCATCCATGCCAGCGTCTGCAAATCTCAGAGTATGCAGCTCTATGCCGGCGCACAGCCCAGGAACTGCTATGCCTTCATACATGGACCACCATAGCGCGGTCCATCCCAGTTCTCTGGCCTTGAGAAACAGTTGATAAGCCCGCTCTGCATCTCTGCAGTCCACATAAGGGGGATCGATTAGAAGCAGCCCAGGGTTTAGATTGCCAAGGACAAAGCACGCACCTGAGAAGCCGTCTCCTCTGTGGAAATGTACATGGGGCCATCCCGCCCACTCAGAGGCCACATAAGGATCTATGTCCCAGACCTCAACATCCAGGTCCATGCCGCATCTTCCAGCAATCTCTATCACCAGCCTGACCGATCCGGGGTATCTCTTCAAGCCTTCCGGGTTCATATCGGCCAGAATATCAAAGTACTTAAACCTGCGAAGGTCGGGTAGATGGAGCCAGCACCTTCCTATTCCGCCCTGCCACTGGCCTGGACTGCTGAGAATGTACTCTGGATGGCCTGCATGGCTCTCCATGTAGGTGAGCCCCCTCCTGCCAGCGCAGAGATAGTCTGCAACCTCTGCCAGAATAAAGTGCTTCCATACATCGCCGGCATTGGCGGCATGTATCCCATGTTCATAGCCCAATGGTTCCATTATCTTCTTCCTCATTCCAATGATTAGGTGATCATGCCATAATACGCAGGCGAAGTAGTGAGAGGGACCTATTTGCTCCTGACGATAACTATTTAGCGAAGCTATCATGCAAACTAAGAGATTCATGAGATTTATAGTGTTATTTTGCTCAGCATTTATTCTATCCATGATCCTGATACCAGCTCCAGTCTTATGTACCATCAACTTGCCAAGCGGTGTAGAAAATCCCATGCCAGTCAGGTTTCCAGAGCTGCTCACTGCCCCGGCGCCTTCCTGGCTGTCAGAGGGCATGAGGGCGACTTACTCTGTGATGGCCAGCTCGTCCGACACTGAACATGGTGAGAGCCTGGATTATGGGAGCGGAGATGCAGGCAACGGCCTTTCCCAGCTGGATGTGGTGGCTCTTGATATTGGCAGGGCAGCCATTCTCAACCTTCCATATGCACCAGATGCTCAAGGAGCCATGCGCCAGCTGTCAGGCGGGGGCTCGGATACGCCTGTGGGCTGTGGTGATTTCTGGTGTAGCCCTGATGTCCTGGCAAATATCCCGGACCAGGCCGTGGACGGTCTCACAGTATTGAGGCTGCCGTATGCCGTGGAAGATAAGACATACCAGGCCATAAGGTTCGACTTCAACTCTGATGCAGTGCAGATAGCTCTGATCTATGATTTGGATACGGGAGTATTGCTCTACCATACCTTCGACTACGGCAGCTTCAACACCAATGACCAAAGCAGGATTTTGTCTTCCTGGTCCAAGCATGCCATATACAAATTCATCAACCTGCGCCAGATAGAGCTGCCATGGAAGGATGGAATTATGCCATCCTCCTTTTCTTCGGGCCAGAGCATGAGCTACCAGGGCCAGACCTCGATTCAGGTACAGGGAGCTGCACCTGTGGTCACATACATGACCCTGAATGTCGATGTGCTATCTGCACAGGAAAGGTTCGCAGACCTGAAGACAGATACCTATGACCAGAGCACAGGCTCTACCTCGACGGGGAGTGCGGTAAGCGGCGTGGCTCAGCTCATGGGCAGCTGGATACCTCAGGGGGCAGCCTCTTCCTTAAGCCCGGGAGTGATAGACTCAGATCCTTATACTGGCATGCAGGTCAGCCTGGTGAAAAACGATGAAGATGGAGCGATATTTGAGAAGACCAACCAGAAGGACTTCAGGGAGCTCTTTGCCTACGACCAAAGCGGAGTCCTTGTTGAGGCGTATTATGAATACAACCCGGATGTTGTGACTTCTGCTGGCTTTGGAAGCGTGAAGGTGATAGATCTGCAGCTGGTCAAGTGATTTGCATGAAGCAAATAATGGCCAGTTCTCCTTTTTTGCTAGAGATTGGTTATATTTCAATCTATTCCAGCTCCATGCTGAGAGCCAGCCTCATCTCTGATCCCTGATAACCGATCGTGGTCCAGTAGATAGCTTTCTTCGCCTTGGCAGAGTGATCTTCATTGAAGAACTCATAGGTTCCATAACCTGACCTGTCCAGCTCCACTCTCTTAGCTATGGCCAGCAAATCTGGGAATTGCTGGAATATGGGTGATTTAAAGGTGTTTTGCCCTATCTGGGTCAGATCTGTATCATAAAGGACAAGTCCATCCGGCTGCAATGCCCAGATCTTGGCCCCGCTCACAGGCTGATAAGGCTGGAGGACGTCTCCAAAGAACTGAGTTGAGTTGATCAGGACCGAGGTTGCTCCAATGAGGCATCCATCTTGATCAAAGACAGGGGCTTCAAAGTCCATGGCATCGAATCCCTCAACGGTCTTGATATAGGCAAGGCCCACAGGGCGCTTTGTGCTGAAGAGGTGCTTGATATGCTCCTGCTGCCCTATCTCTTCACCTCTTATGTACCCGTACTCCTCAGGCACTACCTCGAGTATCGTCCCGTTTGAGCCGACGGTTATACAATCAATCGCCGAAGGGTCCGCTCTGGTAAGATTCCTCAGAATATCCTGTGCCCCATCTCCAGCAAGTCCTGTTTTAGAAAGTTCCAGGCTGGCTTTCGCCAAGGCCAGATCTATCTTAGTCAGGTTGGCGTTGACTGCATCCTCTGCCTGAACGAACTTCCACATAAGGTTCTCTTCACTGGAGGTCCCAGGTCCCACATCCACGCCAGCTGCCAGAGAGCTCATAGCGAGCATGATCACCAGTGACTGGGCCATGATTAGGTAAGCGAATCGGATGGACATTTTTTTTAATCCTTGCATGATTTACACCTGCATTACAGCTGACCAATCGAGTTATTACAGGATAATCAAATATTTGCCGCTATCCAAGCGATTATAGATGTGCTCCCGGCTCAATACTCGAGTGCAAAACTCGATTGCAAAATAGGATTTAAAAAAATTGGACTGGCTGTCTGCATCCCACCCCCGGAAGCTGCTTCATCCAGCCCGGGCCAGTCCATGACTATTCGATCATGCCCAAATATGCTCAATCCCAGATATGCTCAATCCAGTGATTAGCCAGAGACTATCCCTGGAAATCGCTGAGCTTCTCTAAGAGCTCCTGCTCTTGCTGCAGTTTGTCATCTCCAATGGCCCTGCTCTCCGATTCGAAGTAGGTGCCAAACAGGCCAAACAGCTTCCGGTAGGGCTCAGAGACCACAAGAGGCATTGACTGGCGTTCCCACTCACCAAGCTCTACAGGCACCACTATGCCGCGCTCCAATGTCACAGTTGGCAGCACATTTTTCCCCGCCTTGCTCTGGGCTTCCCTCTCGTCTATGGCCCAGTCCTTGAGCAGGTCGGCGTATCTGGTAAGAAGCACTGCCTTGCGAATGCCCGTGTTCTGGTAGAAGTCGGGCTCCTTGCCCTGCAAGTCCACCTCTGACTCATCACTATCAGGCACGCCATTCCTGTCCTGGTAGGCGACCTTAAGCCTCATGCTGTTCTGGTCTGCACGGCTCTTGGACGATGTCTTCTTCAGCTTGACCAGCACCACACCTCCCTTGACCCGGCCTTCTTCAGCCTTGGACGGGAACAGGGTGTTCACCTTCATGAGCTCTCCTGTGGCCTCGTCTGCCTCTGGAGATCCATATACTTTCTCAATCTCATAGCCCGGAGCATCAAGGCTCAGCTTCAGGTCGAAGACCAGAGGTGTAACCATGTAATCGAACTCATCATCCATGCGCTCCTTGAACTCACTTGATGAGTGGACTGAGTAGTAGTTGGCTCCTTTAGCCTTGGTTATGCCCTCTGCAAGCTCTGTGTTGAAGTCCACGCCTATGCCTATGAAGGTGGTGTAGACCCTCTTGCCTGAGTTATCCAACAGCGCCTGGGATAGATCATCCTCGCCTGTCTGGCCCACATTGGGCATGGCATCCGTCAGGAAGATCATCCTGTTCTCATACTCTGATGGATCTGCGTCCAGGTACCTGGAAAAGAGCCTGGCGCCCCTCTCCATTCCAGACTGCATATTGGTGGAGCCGTCCTCAGTGATCTTTTGAATATGCTCCTTTAGCCTGGGAATGTCCTTATCCCCTACCTTGGTCAGCGGATCGACAATCAGGGCATTATCGCTGAATATGACCACTCCGAAGCGATCATCAGCATTCAGATGGCCGAGCAGGTCAGCCACGGCCTGATCTGCGATCTCCATCTTTTTCTTTCCAGATTCATCAGTATCCCTCAGGTTTACCTGGTTGCCAAACCTGTCGTAATAGTACTGGTTGAAGGACTCGCCCATGGAACCTGAGTTGTCCAGAACCACCACCAGGTTCAGCTTCTTCCTCTGGAAGTCGGTTATGCCTGAGTTGAGGCCTACAGTGAGGTAGTACTGAGGCTCCTTGGAGAATGGGTCCCCGGACACGGCATAGCTATATGAGGGGCAGAAGAGCTTCTTGCACTCCGCGGCCTGGCCTGTATCGAAGTAGTAATCATAGAAGAGGCCCTCATAGGTTATGTCAGTTGGAAGAGGCAGGTAGCCGTTCTTTATATTCTCTCTGAAGTTGCCTATGTCCTTAGCCCCTCCTGTGGAGAAACCGATGCCGGGGCTCTCGGCAGGAGCTGAAGCATAACTCGACCGAGCCATGATTGGGCTTGGCGCTACGCTGCCTGATGCCATGGTTAACGGCGCCCCGGCCAGATCATAATCATACTGCTCCTGAACATTGAACTGGACCAGGTTGCTCTTTGATCCTCCGTCAACTGTGTACCATACCTGGTATTCTCCTTCAGCTTCAGAATGATACCAGGCACTGTAGCCGTGTCCGCTTTTAACCTGACCTGTTAGAAGCAGATCTGTAGAGCCTGTGGGATACTGGCAATATAAGCTCAGCTCCCCGCTGACGGCAGGCACCAGCTGAAGCCAGGCCCATGAACCAGGGGGGATATCAAGCGAGGTCCGCCTTTCCTTATCCCCAAAATCAGCTATCCATAAGCCATGCTTTCCGCCATGCTCTGCCTGGGCGCCTTCATCTGAGAGACTATAGGCATTGCCTGGATCATTAGAGCTGTACCAGTTTGGTGCCTCTTTATATGCCAGATTATCATCACCTGATGAGATGCTCGACCCCCATGTAGGAGAAGGCCATGACAATCCCAAGGCTGCAAAGATCAGTACTAGCCAAATCTTCTTCATAATTACCCCTATAGAACTATAAGCCAGCTCAGAGATCTGAGTATGCGACCTCAATTTCAACGAATTATCAGGTTGAAAGCTATGTCTGATTTATTTATCTGTCGATAAGGTCATCACGCCGGAGATGAAATGAAATAAATTAGAGCTGGTCAATGGCAGCTCCAGTATGCTCCATGAATATCCTGACTATCTCTTCGTTCTCGCCCAGCCCCTGGAGATAGACACAAACCTCAAACCCCTCCTTTTCGAAGGCCGATTTCCAGGACCCTGGCCCATCTCCGGCCAGGTCACTCAAGGCATGTGCCCCGGCCACCAATAAGAAGGGCATCAGCCTGATCTTTTTGATCCCTGAACTCTTGAGCTGCTCTAGAACCTCCTTCCTTCCAGGGTATCCATCCATGGTGCCAAGAAAGACCAGAGAATGATCTGTGCCCAAAACCCGTGCCATCTGGCAGTATGCGCTGTCTGCGGGGTGACCAGTTCCATGGCCCATCAGAACCACTGCCTCATTTGAGCTTCTCTGGCTGTACACGCCCTCACTGCCAACGGTTATCATATCAAAGTGGGAAGAGAGCGCTCTGGACACCTTTCTGCAATCATCGATGCCTGAGAGAAGCGGCATCCCCACGCTGAGGCTGCCAAAGCCAAGCCGCCCTGATACGGTTCTCAGGGACTGGACCAGTCCTGAGACCAGGTGGAACTCGCTTCCAGGAACTATCTGGAGAGATTGTACTGCAATATTCCTGTAGCCCCTATCCTGCAGCTCTGCAAGGGCTGTAAGAGGATTATGAATGGCAGTGCCAGCCACCTCAGCCATCTTCTTCCTCAGAGCGCCTGCTGTGAAGGCCAGGCAGACCTCTAGGCTATTGAACTCTTTCACATAGGCTGCCTTGATGCTGAGGTAAGTTTGATATGCGGCAGGATCGCGGGTGCCATAGGCCACCAGAAGCACTGCCGTCTTGTCTTGGTAAATCACTTATATCGCCACACAGCCCTATGAAGGTTCGAATAGATAGATTTGAGCCAGCCCATGATGGCCGGCCATCTCAAAGGCTCTTGCCTCTCTCTCCAAAGGTGAACCTCTTTTGCACGCAGGCTGGAGTTGCGCTCGCTGGTATCACACTTTTATATATCCGGTTATTCCCAGAAGAGCCACTATGAGGCCCAGCGGCCCCAGCAGGGCCAGGTACTTGAGCTCTTCTCGCACATATTTGAAGTATCCCAGAAATCCAAGGAAGATGAAGAAGAACAGCTGCCAGGGGTCGTGAGTGCTGAATGCCTGGAAGCCTAAAAATCCAAAGAACCCAATGAAGCCATTCATCTGGCGCGGATTCCTTGGCAAGCTCTTGCTATTGCGTTTTCCCATATGTGCCAGTGCCTTCTTTGGCGAGATAAATCTTCCTCAGCTATGCTGACTGGAAGAGCGAGCCTCCTTACGATATTCTAAGTATGAGTAGATGATAGGAATTAGACCTGCAAAGACTGCCGGGGCCAGTATCAGCACTAAGGCATGCTCAGGAAATACAAGGGCCAGCAAGGCCAGAACTCCTGCAGCCTTCATGAGCTTTCCAGCCTGTCTGTTGGTCTTATCCCAGACTAAATCACTGCTCATGGTCCAGAAAACGTGCCGCAAGTTAGTTATAATTACCACATAGATTAATTTATGATGTCGCTTCTGCCCAAGATGGCCATAATCTATGCAAGCGGTCTAGGAAGGACTATGCTGATGGCCGAATCGATCGCAGAGGGTGCAAAGACAGTCTCTGGCATCGAAATTCTGCTCAAAGAGGTCTCCTATGCGGTTCCTGATGACGTGAAAGATGCCGATGCCATACTCCTTGGCGGCTCCACATACAACCACAAGCTGATAGAGTCTATGAACGCCTACCTTGAAAGCCTGGGCAAGCTTGATCTAAAGGGAAAGCTGGGGCTGGCCTTTGGCTCTTATGGCTGGAGCGGAGAGGGAGTGCCCACAATGGTTGACAGGATGAAATCTCTTGGCATAAGTCTGATAGAGCCGGGGATAAGCATCAAGCAGATGCCAAATGAGAAGGTGATAAAGGAGTTCTTCATGCTTGGAATGAAGATCGCCCAGGAGATCAAGGAGGGCAGGGGATCTGAGAGGAGCCGGTCTTGAGCTCTCATGATCAAAATTTCAGATCATATACCGTAATCTAATTATAACTTCTGACAATATTAGTTGATAAGGTGATACCTGTGCCAAAGATGGCAATAATCTATGGAAGCGGTCTTGGACGGACAAAGCAGATGGCTGAGGCTATAGCTGATGGAGCCAGGACCATTGAGGGGGTAGATATCGTCATTAAGGACGCCTACGACGCCGCTCCTGAGGATGTAAAGGACGCCGATGCCATATTGCTTGGCGGCTCTACCTATAACTATAAGCTGATCAAGGCTATGGACCCCTTCCTGGAGAAGATGAAAGATCTGGATCTGAAGGGAAAGGTGGGGGTGGCATTTGGCTCATATGGCTGGAGCGGAGAGGGAGTGCCAACTCTCATAAAGAGGATGAAGTCATTTGGCATGAATGTAATAGAGCCCGGAACCACCGCCAAACAGGTCCCTGATGCCGATGCCATAGAGAGGTGCTTCAGGCTTGGCAGGACTGTTTCCCAGGGAATTAAAGCATGAATTGATGCAGTGATCAACTGCCAAAACTTTTTTAATAATGGTCAATAAGCCCCAGCGTTCCAACCCTTCTTGTCCAGAGCTCTTATATATGCAAAAAATAAGTCAACTATAGGAGTTTGAACTATGGCCAACGATCTGCTGGAGAAGGGGGCAATTGTACAGCGAGACAGGGAGACATTCGCCATTGCACCTCACATTCCGGGTGGCATAATCGATCCCGCCGGTCTTCGAAAGATAGCTGATGTGGCTGAGAAGTACCACGCCAAGGCTTTGAAGCTGACCTCTGCCCAGAGGATAGCAATTGTTGGGATTGCGCCAGAAGACATCGATAATGCCTGGAAGGACCTGGGGATGAAGCCGGGTCACGCCATAGGGATGTGCATCAGGAGCGTCAAGATCTGTCCAGGGACCACATTTTGCAAGAGGGGCAAGCAGGACTCTGTGGGAGTCGGCTTAAAGCTCGATGAGGTCTATCACGGCATGGAGATGCCCTGGAAGTTCAAGATGGGAGTATCTGGCTGTGCCAACTCCTGCGCAGAGCCCGCATCGAAGGATATCGGCCTCATTGGAACCACCAAGGGCTGGAAGATCCTGGTTGGAGGAAGCTCGGGAGCTAAGCCCAGAGTAGGCCAGGTGCTGGCTGAGAACCTGAGCGACGATCAGGCCTTCAAGATCATAGAAGATGTTGTAAAATACTACAAGGACCAGGGCAAGAAGATGCGCCTGGGCGACCTCATAGAAGATGTGGGCTTTGAGAACTTCAAGCAGGCTGTGCTCTGAGCAGCCGGCCAGTCCTGTTTTTTCTCATCTGTCACGGTCACTGGGTCTCCTAGGGCCTGATCAGGGGGTCTGCAGTCATGGGAGTCTCATGCGAAGGTAAAGAGTATATACAATTGTCGAACTCTTCGCTTGTGCAATCTAGATTACAGGAGAGATTCAGGTGAAGAAGATCATACTCACAGCAATAATTGCATCAATGCTTTTGGCGTCTCCCATCCTTGCCGCCGAGCTGGATGATTATCAGAGAGGAGTTGCAAGCGGCCTGGCCTTAGGGCTCTACATGGGCAAGCTTCAGCAGCCATCGGCCTACAGCCCAGACCTGGCAAACGAGTACAACTTGCAGGTGGAGAAGTTCAATGCCTTCCTGCAGCAGGTCTTTGCAAACAACCAGACCATGATAGACAAGTTCAAGCTGCAGCCCGTGGTCATCCAAAGCCCGAGGGTTGCAGTCGTTGGAAAGAGAGTTCACGCAATAGACGCAAGCTTCAATCAGACGCCACTTCAGCCGCCCTTGCCCGATGCCAATGGAAGAATAGGCGAGTATCCGGCTGATGCGTATTACACCGCCACAGGAAACTGGCCATCCGCGAATGCCGACAGCGGCCTGCAGGCACCTTAGAAGCAGACATAATTAAATCCAGCCTGACTGATGCCTTTCCGGGAGGCTTTAGCCTTCCCGGAAAGGCATATTTTATCATCTTATCAATCTCTTTATGCTCCTGACCAGTATCGATCTCATGATGGCTTAGTGCAAAATGCCCGATAACTACTGAGGAGGGTCCGACAGCTACTTGTATGTCGAGGCGAAAATAATTCCATAGATTGAGCAGGGTGTATCTATCAGGGCGGGGTACTAACAGATAGATGTCTCAGGGCCGACAACCCCCAGACCATCTCCCTGGCAGCGCTATGTTTTGAAGGTTTTCTGGGTTAACGCCTATGATTAACGTTTCTGGGTGCGACTGCCCCCCTGACCCCCTCTGGGGGGGACATTTCATACAATATGCAAAAGCTGGCAGAGAGCTGTTTGATGGGCTGATAGCATGTCTCATAGCGCTTCTAGGACATCGAATATATGCTAATCAGACATCGTCATCATCTTGCCCTAGCTGTGGCCTATATGTGGGAGTGTTCCCCCCAGCAGGGGGTCAGGGGGGCAGTCGCACCCAAAAGCACGGGACATAGGCCTTAACCTAGAAAGAGCCTTGCAGCCCTTCTTTAACTAAAGCTCTGGATCTGATTGTAAATGAGTTCGCCTATTGTCCCAGGCTCTCCAGGGATGCGGAGAATGCATCAAGCCTTGAGAAGCTTTTGGGGATTGAAGGAGCGGCGGCGGAGGCCTATTTCTCCTGCCTAGACGGTATGCTCAAAAACACTCAGGTTTTCTCGTTCCAGAACAGGAACAGGAGGCCGCCAAAAGATCCTGTGAATGCTGTCCTCTCCTACCTCTACGGCATACTGGCCAAGGACCTCTTCTCCACCCTCCTGGCCGTGGGATTCGATCCATATCTTGGATTCTACCACCAGCCAAGGTACGGCCGGCCCGCTCTGGCCCTGGACATGATGGAAGAATTCCGGTCGCTTATTGCAGATTCAACTGCAATAACGCTCTTCAATAAAGAGGAGCTGACAGAGAAGGATTTCATAAAGACCGGCATAGGCATCTCCCTGAAGCCAGAAGCCAAGAAAAAGGTGGTTGGAGGGTACGAACGCAGAATACAGACTGAGATCACCCATCCTATCTTCGGGTACAAGGTAAGCTATTGCAGAGTTCTGGAAGTCCAGGCCAGGTTGTTGTCCAGAGTCCTATCTGGGGAGCTGAAGGCATATCCTGCTTTCGTCACGAGGTGAAGCAATGAGTGGACTGAACTGCTATATTGTAAGCTATGATATAATGGACCCAAAAAGGCTGCAGAGAGTTCACAGGAAGATGAAAGGGTTTGGGAAACCTCTTCATTACTCCGTATTTCGCTGTGATCTGATACCCAAAGGCAGGGTGGAGATGATAGTGACGCTCACTGAGCTGATCAAGCACAATGAAGACCGTGTGATGATCATCGATCTGGGTCCTGTAGAGGGCAGCGTGGAGAAACGAATTGAGTTCATGGGGGTGCATCCCGAGGAGATGGAGAGGACGGCAATTATAGTTTAATGCTCTTGCTCATGGCGCCAGTGGTAGCAGGCATAACCTGGACGGCGGAGGAAACACAATCGATATAAACATGAAGCGACAACTGAAGAAGAAATTGGTCTGGCAAGCAAGCCCCCTGGTCATGCAGGGCCATCCAACCAGATGGATGGTCTTTGGGGCGGAGAACGTCCCATGCATGCTGGTCATTTCGAGCATCGAGGTGGTGTTCAAAACCCCGGGGGATGCTCGAAAGGCATCTGCTTATCGAAAACAGATCGTTACGACTGGCAACTTCCTGAAAACATTATAAGAAGTTGACGGATCGCTCGAAAATCGCCAATTTTTCGGTAGCAGTAAAGGCCGAAAATCGGCGGCCATTTCCATGTCTGAAAAGATGTGGCTCCATTGAAACTTTTCATCAACTAATTCCTGTATAACCTCCTCAGCATTTCCATGTCTGAAAAGATGTGGCTCCATTGAAACCCAGGTACCGCGAAGATGCTTGACAATCCAAATACAATTTCCATGTCTGAAAAGATGTGGCTCCATTGAAACTATTCTAGGCTGCTTGATGTCGTTTTTTAAAATAATTTCCATGTCTGAAAAGATGTGGCTCCATTGAAACATTTCCAGACATTGAAACTCACTCCTATACTAATACCATTTCCATGTCTGAAAAGATGTGGCTCCATTGAAACCTATCCAGCCATAGGAAATCATGCCTGGGCCAGAGAAGATTTAGATTTCCATGTCTGAAAAGATGTGGCTCCATTGAAACGCTTATTTCTGGATGGTGCTTCTGTATCCAAGCTATAGCATTTCCATGTCTGAAAAGATGTGGCTCCATTGAAACTAGAATCTAACATTGCTCCAAGGAGAGACATTTTATAATTTCCATGTCTGAAAAGATGTGGCTCCATTGAAACCTAATTGCTTGCGCGACACTTTTTCCACTCATTAGAAAATTTCCATGTCTGAAAAGATGTGGCTCCATTGAAACTTAGGTACAGTGGGTGTATGCACAAATCGCGGACAGTATTTCCATGTCTGAAAAGATGTGGCTCCATTGAAACATGACCCTAGGGAGAACCCACAGCGCCCCATAAAAAGATTTCCATGTCTGAAAAGATGTGGCTCCATTGAAACGCCTGGGATAGCGGTAGACTAAATTAAGGTTTTTTCCATAATTTCCATGTCTGAAAAGATGTGGCTCCATTGAAACAATATCAAGCACAGTCTCTCGAAATCCCGGTAATCCATTTCCATGTCTGAAAAGATGTGGCTCCATTGAAACTTTGGTGCTCTACTCATTCAAATCCCCTCACAAACGAATATTACCATGTCTGAAAAGATTTGGCTCCATTGAAACGGGAAAATTTAACTTAAGAGTTGCATTTCGCTAGAAAATTTATTACCATGTCTAAAAAGTCGTGGCTCCTTGCGCAAACAGGCAACCATTGGCAGCATCGTATGTTGGGGAATGAGATGACCTATAGCTGTGGCCGTCTCTTTCTCAGAACTGATGGAAGCTCCTGCCTCTTCTAGCGCTCAATGCCCGAAAAGCTGGCGCCCTACAGAGACTGCTCCATGGAAGATTGATCCAATTACAGACCTATGTTTTTCATCTCTGAAGGACCAGTCCTTTCCTATTATCACATCCGTCAAACAGGGAATCACCTTGAGTATCTCATCTCCTGCCTCTTCCATTATCCCCTGTAAAAGCTTAGCAGCCTCTTTTGTTCTTTTATCTGGCACCTCCAGCAGGATGCTATCATGAACTGCATTCACAAGCTTGAACTCAGCATACTTTGGAAGCGCAAGCTTCTGGTAAAGCCTGCCCAGGGCGATCTTCTGAAGATCTGCACCTGATGCCTGGACAGGGTTAATCAATGCATTTCTATGGCTGGGATCGACATACCTTATTCGGCCCAGTGCCGATCTGGAAACCCTGTAAACCTTTCCATCCACCACAACATCTGGGGCCCTCTCTGTTACATTTCTTTGCCACCCCTTCAAGCCTGGATAAGCGTCATAGAACCTGTAGATGAAATCTCTGGCCTGGACTTGAGGTCAGATTACGGAAGGTTACCGGTAATATGTTCCAAGTTGCAAGCTGCAGGGTATTCAATAAAATAATTTATTAACATCTAAGACATAGATAAGTGAAGCGATCTGAGATCTCATCTTAATGCGCTCTTCAAAGAAAGATTGAAAGCGCTATAGGATGTTGACACAATGGAGTGGGTTGTTATATGAAAGTACTTATCTCATTTCTTCTGGTGGCGGCCTTGCTGGCGATCTCCGGCTCGGCCCAGATGAATGGAAATGTGACCGTCGCGCAGGGCTCAACTATCGAGATTGCCAGCGGCAACAGGACCTATCCTGCCTATCTCGCTGTAGGTCCCGGGGATGCCAGTAAGCCTGGAGTCGTGCTGCTGCACTCCTTTGGCGGCCTGGTTCCAGGATACAGAGCATTGGCTGACAACCTTGCCGGAGAGGGCTATGTAGTCATCGCCCCTGAGTGGCTGACCTTTGGGAGGCCCACCCAGGACGAGGTGGTGGGCCAGCTCATAAGGGACTGCATCTCCAACCTCCGATCACGGCCTGACGTGAATTCAAGTGCTTTGGGCCTCACCGGCCACTGTGCAGGCGGCAGATATACTATGCTCTTCCTGCCTCAGATAGAAGACCTGAAATCAGGAGTGGCATTCTATGGCTTCCCCTACAGAGGAGGAGATAACCAGACCAGTCCTGCAGATCACATAAGCCAGCTCGATGCGCCCATGCTCATCATCCACGGGACCTATGATCGAGCCAGCCCGGTCTCTGATATATATCGCTATGCTGCGGATCTGAATCAGTCCGGCAAGTATTTCGAGCTGAAGGTATATCAGGGCCAGCCACACGAGTTCATGATCCAAAACGGCACTCTTTCACAGAGCTTCCCAGCCAAGGATGCCTACTGGCAGATGGTCACATTCTTCAACCGCACATTGAAAGCGTGACCTGGCTTAGAAATTTTTTTTATGGCCGTCCATAGCTCAAAGCTCACTAAGACCTTTCCAATGCCTGATCCAGATCGGCTATGATATCCTCAACATCCTCTACTCCCACTGAGATTCTGACAAGGTCGTCGAAGATCCCTGTGCTCTGCCTGACATCTCTTGGCAGCCCGGCATGAGTCATGGAGGCCGGATGCTCTATCAGTGTATCCACACTCCCGAGGCTGACGGACAGGGTGCACAGCTCAACTGAATCCATGAGCCTCCTGCCGGCATCTATCCCGCCCTTTATGCCAAATGAGAGCATGCCGGAAAAGCCGCTCATCTGCCTCTTTGCCAGCTCGTGCTGTGGGTGGCTCTTAAGTCCCGGGTACCTGACCCACTCCACCTTTGGATGATCTTCCAGGAAAGAAGCCACCTTCATGGCATTGTAAGCATGCCTTTCCATCCTGAGATGCAGCGTTTTTAAGCCTCTTATTCCCAGCCATGCTTCATGGGGACCCATGGTCCCTCCAGTCAGGGTGGCAGTCCTGATGATTGACCGGATCAGCTCCCTGGACCCGATGATCGCCCCTCCAAGGAGGTCGCTGTGGCCGCCTATGTATTTTGTGCAGCTCTCCACCACAAGGTCTGCGCCAAGCTCAAGAGGCCTCTGGAAGCAGGGTGAGGCAAAGGTGTTGTCCACCACGGTCAGTGTCCCACACTCCCTGGCCAGGCAGCAGATCTCTCGAATATCGCATAAAGACATGGTGGGGTTGGCGGGCGACTCAAGGAATATTATCCTGGGATGCCCGGCAAGGGCAGACTCCACAGCTCCTAGGTCAGTGGTATCCACGAACTCAGTCTTCATGCCAAGCCTGGTCACAAGAGAGGAGAGAAGCCCGTAGGTTCCGCCATAGATCACGTTGTTTGATAGTATGCTCTCTCCTGCCTTCATCTGGGAGATGATCAGGGCCGTCTCGGCTGCCATGCCTGAGGAGAATGACAGTCCGGCCTGGCCGCCTTCGAGTGAGACCAGCTTCTCTATGAATGCCCAGTGCGTCGGAGTATTTGGGGGAGAGCGGATATATCTGTATCCGGGCTCCTTGCCCGAGAATTTGGCTGCAGCTTCCTCCGCGCTGCGAAAGACGAAGGTAGATGTCTGATATATTGGCGTGGTATGAGCATGATGCTCAGGGCTTGGCCCCTCCCCGGCATGGACGCATCGTGTGCCAAAGCTCATCTCCTTTTTCATATTATCACCTGGTCAATAATTCTAGCTTAAGCCTTATCAAGTGATCTGGCCAAATGTCAGTTCAAGAAAAAAATCAGGTAAGTTATTTAAGCCTGGTGAGCCCAGTTAAACATAGAGCAGCTCGGTAGATGAGCCATTTAGAGGATTCGATATGGATGTCAATAATGTTTATGAATTTGCCAACACCAATCCCCTCTGCTATCTGGCCACGACAGAGGGAGACCAGCCCAGGGTCAGGGCCTTTCTGATGTGGTATGCTGCCGATAAGGGGCTCTATTTCCAGACTGCAGCCTCAAAAGAGGTATACCGCCAGCTGAGAGCCAATCCCAGGGTGGAGGTATGCTTCTATGCCACCCAGAGCGGAGCCATGATGAGGGCGGCAGGCAAGGCGGTATTTTTAGATGACCTGGACCTCAAGAGGAAGCTGCTCGATGAGCTGCCGTACATGAAGAATATAATAAAAAGCCCGGATGATCCAGAGCTCGTCATCTTCAGAGTCCAGGACGGAGAGGCTGAATTCTGGACCATAGGGAACAATCACAAGGAACAGCTGGTCCAGAATGTAAAGTTCTAAGAATCTGACACCATCAGTAAATTATAGTTTTGACTGATTGGAAAGAGGCTGTTAAAGCCCGCCAGGATCTGGCGAGCTTTACATCACTTTTTCGCCGCCTCAATAAGCATAATTCTGAAGTCGCTGCTGTAAGAGTCCACTAACCCCGAAAGCGTTATATACGAAATTTTTTGTTCCAATAGCATGAAGATCTCTCTGATCCTGGGCCACCCAGATAAGGGAAGCTTCAACCAGGCCATAGCTAAGACTGCAGCCAGAACACTTCAGAGCCGCGGGCATGAAGTATTTTATCATGACCTCTATGAGGAAAAGTTTGATCCCATCCTTCCCTCAGATGAGGTGCCAAAGGGCGCTTCACTAGATCCTGTAATTGAGAGGCACTGCCGGGAGATCTCCAATGCCGATGGCATCATCATAGTCCATCCCAACTGGTGGGGCCAGCCTCCTGCCATTCTCAAGGGCTGGATAGACAGGGTCCTGAGAGCAGGAGTCGCCTACGAGTTTGTGGAGGGCGACGGCGGAGAAGGAATACCACTGGGACTCTTGAAGGCCAAAAAGACGATAATCTTCAACACATCCAACACCCCTGAGGAGAGGGAGATGGAGGCATTTGGCGATCCTCTGGAGTCTCTATGGAGGTACTGCATCCTGGACCTGTGCGGCATCAGGGATATCAGCAGAAGGACCTTCTCAGTGGTTGTGACCAGCACCCCGGAAGATCGGGCTTCCTGGCTTAGAGAGGTGGAAGTTATGGTGAATAAGTGCTTCCCAAATGAGGATAAGGCTTCACTGATGCCGGATGATCGGGAAGGTGGACCATGAAGATACTTGCATTGATAGGCAGCCCAAGAAAGGGAGGCAACACCGAGATCCTGACTGACCTGATCCTTGAGGAGAGCGCCAAAAACGGGCATTCTGGCCAGAAGATCCGCCTGTATGATCATGACATACTTCCCTGCATCGACTGCCGGGGGTGCAAAAAGGGAGAGCACATCTGCGGACTTAATGACGGAATGAAAGAGCTCTATCCTCTGCTGGAGGAGGCCGACCTGATCATATTTGGGACGCCGGTATACTGGTACGGCCCCACAGCCAAGATGAAGCTGCTTGTGGACAGGATGAGGCCTTTTATTGCCAGCCGCAAGCTGCAGGGCAAGAAGGGAATGATTGTAGTGCCCTCTGAGGAGGGGCCGGGCTGCTGCGGACCGCTGACTGAGATGTTTCGCATGTCCTTTGAGTACCTGGGCATGAGCTTTGAAGGAGAGGTGCTGGCTAAGGCCTACGAAAAGGGCGAGGTCAGGGACAGGCCTGAAGAACTGGCCCTGGCAAGAAGGCTTGGATCCTCTATCTGACCTGATTGGCAGAGCTGATGCGGCGCCTAAAGGCCTAACCCTAACTCTTAAATGAGCAGATCAGGTCTCAAAAAAGGGAGGGAGGCATGTCCATGAAAAAGGATAAGGCTAACTGGGACGATATAAGCAGAAAAGCCTATTCCTGCTCTACCACCTGCGTCACCTCGCCAGTGACTGCATTCATGAAGACCACCCGCTTATCCAGTGTGAATATGTAAGAGGCATCTGCGCCCTTCTGAGTGGGCAGGGCAGACCTAAGAGTCACAGATTTAAACGGCTCAGAATAGCCGGCATCTCTCAGGAACAGAACTGCATCATCCAGGTTCATGTGCCGCGGCAGCTCTCGAATCGCAGTATCCTTCCAGGGCGTGGGCGATCTTGCCGGCTTTCCGAACTGGCCGTTGAAGTAGTCCAGGGTTATAGTGCAGATATCATCTATATCTGTGAAGATGAACCTCCAGTGATCCACATCTCCAGCAGTTTTTGCCAGGCCGCTGGAGGGTATGCCGTGGTCCTCTACCTGGACTGCAGTGGGATACTGGGGCTTTACTATCCTCTCTGCCTCGGCCATCAGTTCGAGGTTGCTCTTATGGGTCTTTCCAGCCATATGCGTGTCTCCTACAACTGTTTAAGAAATTGTAAGGTATTAAGCCTTTGCTTGCCTCCTCCTTGTTTCCAAACAAGTAAGCAAAAGGTGTCATGCACCAAAATCCGTGCACACAACCGGGCCGCTGCAAATGCATGGCAAAATCAGTACTCCAAAGAAAAGAGAAAGATAGGTCCATGGGGATTGGACCTTATATCGCAAGCTGAAATCAATCCCTGTATACAGTCTGAACCCTGCCCGGACCCACTGAGACTCCGGTGATGTCCACATCCAGCATCGACTCCAGACGCTCCACATAGGCCCTGGCGTTTGGAGGCAGATCGTCGTATGTCTCGACCTGAGTTATGTCCTCCTTCCATCCGGGCATATCCTCGTAGACGGGCTTGCACCTGGCCAGGTCTCTTGTGCTCTCGGGCGGGTACTCAATGGTCTCCCCGTCCAGCTCATAGGCCACACAGATCTTTATTGGGTCTATGCCTGTCAGGACATCGAGCTTTGTGAGCGCCATCTCTGTGTAGCCGTTTAAGTACACCGACTTGAGGCCGAGCACTGCATCAAACCAGCCGCACCTCCTGGGCCGACCTGTGGTGGTTCCATACTCTCCGCCCTTCTCACGCATGAGCTGGCCTATCTCATCCTTGAGCTCAGTTGGCATCGGGCCTTCTCCAACTCTGGTTATGTAGGCCTTTATGACTCCAACTACGTTGTCGACCATGATAGGTCCCACGCCCAGGTTGGCGCAGGCGCTTCCGGCTGTGGTGAAGCTTGAGGTGACGAACTTCTGAGTCCCGTGGATGACATCCAGGAAAGCTCCCTGGGCGCCTTCTGCAAGGACGCTCTTCTCCTCATCCAGGGCGGAGTTGATCTCACGAGAGACATCTGTGACCATGCCCTTTAGCTGCTTGCCTATCTCCAGGTACTCGTCAATGTATGGGCCATAGCGCACAATGGACGGATCGCCGCCCATATCGGCAATGGCCTTCTCCTTGGCAGGACCAATCTCTGCAAGCTTCGCCTCAAGCAGAGCCGGGTCGGTCAGGTCCTGCATCTGGACCTCTTCCCTGGCAATTTTATCAACATAAGCAAACCCTATGCCGCGGTTTGTGGTCCCAATCTTCTGAGTCCTTGCCTTCTCACGCAGGCTGTCGAGCTCAATGTGGTAGGGCATGATTATTGTGGTCTTGGCATCTATCCCCAGATCCACGTTTATGCCGCTTGACTCCAGTGACTGGATCTCGCTCCAGAGCACGCGAGGGTTCATGACAACTCCCGGGCCTATTAGAAGCCTGGCGCCAAAGAGGGCGCCGCTGGGAACGAGGTGAAGCTTATAGGTTTTATCGCCAACCACTACTGTATGGCCTGCGTTGTCGCCGCCCTGGAAGCGGACGACGATATCATAATTCTCGGCCAGAAGGTCTATTACTTTCCCTTTTCCTTCATCGCCGAACTGCGCACCCGTGAGTATCGTAAACATATGGATGGGGGTGAGTAGCAATGTAGATAACCATTTTGATGGACGGGGTCACTCTCTGCAGGTGCAAAGCACATAATTCGCAATCTTGCGGCACACATCTATGCCCAGAGCATCGAAGATGCCCTTTCCTGAAGGGGTCCCGTTAACCTCTATCACCTTAAGCCCGCCTCTGGTCTCCAGGAGATCAACTCCACAGTATACCGCGCCCACGCTGTGGCAGGCACGAACCGCAAGGTCGGCCAGCTCATCAGTCATCCTGCATTCCTGAGGCGACCCTCCACGGGCCAGGTTGCTGATCCAGGACCCCTCAGGGGCCACTCTGTATATGGCCCCGACCAGCTCGTCGCCGACCACAAAGGCACGTATGTCTCTTGGATTGGAAAGCTCAATGAACTCCTGGAGGTAGGCCATGCCCTGTTCATCCATAATGGCCTTCAGGGCGCTGGCATTATCCCTGGTGATGAGCTGAATTCCCCGGCCCTTATAGCCATAGAGCGGCTTGGATACCAGCCTTCCATGGCGTTCAAGCTCAGCCAGGGCATCATCCAGGCTCGAAGTAGCCATGGTCCATGGTGTGGGCACGCCGGAGCGCTGCATGGCAATGCTTGTAGCAAACTTGTTAGCAGCTGCGGCTATCGCCTCAGGAGGATTGATCACCCGCAGTCCCAGCTGCTGCAGAGCACGGAGGACCTCGAACCTGAAGGCCATGTCCTGAGAGGTGCCCTGGCCCAGGTCCCTGATTATCAGCCCATCCAGGCAGGTCAGGTTGCTCTTCATGCAGGTGATGGCCATGTCGCATCCCACCTGAGCTGAGAGCTCTGAGAAGTTCAGGAAGCCGGCATCAATGCCGGACTTATTCAGGTCTGCCTGAAGAGACCTGGCAGTCCAGTCATCAGGATCTGAGACCACAATTCCAAAGCGCATGGATTGCAAATGGCAAGATAGGTATTTCTCAATGCCGCAAGATCCAAAAAATGAGCCGGTTATGGGAAATGGAAGGACGCAGGACTGCTTCTCTCAGCTTGATCTCCTAGGAGGCCTGCCTTACATAGTACTCTTCTGATCCCGCCATGGTGACCTCGCAATCTGATACGCTAGAGATATAGGCACCGTAAACCAAGACCTTGTCCCCTGCCTTCAGCCCCTGGCTCACCACCCCCCAGGTTGCTGGCACAGCCTGAAAGGTGGTCAGCTTTATCCTATCGCTGCACGTTTTGATGCCATACTGAGCATACTGCATCTCATCGATCTTAGCCATCCAGTAGTCTGAAGCGCCGAACTCCTGGCCTGGGAAGTATCCAAGCAGCGTTCCCTTGAACTTGAGCACCGGGATCTTCCGCTCTGCCGATTGGTTATAGTGCTGGCTGGCGTTGTTTATTGTCTCCCTTTGGAATGATTCCACGGCTTCATCAGCAATAGGGCTGGAATACTCGTCGGGATCCATTCCAAGGCCGGCATCTCTATGAAAGAGGCTATCGTTTTTAAGGGAACTCATGATATCATCTTCCGCAGAGCCTGCCTCACCTTTGACCTGGGGTATGATAAAAAGAATAAAAACTCTCACTGTACTCGACTATAAACCTGGAAAACTACTATTGCTTATCGACTGCAACCCTGAAGTGCCTCACCCCAGAAGCGATGTTCTCCCAGGGCTTCTTGTAAACCATTGATATTCGAGTCACACCAGGCAGGAGAGGCGTGAACCAGAAGACCTGCAAGTCGCCTCTGCCAATGGCCCCCTCAGGATCTACAGTGAAGCTGGAGTTATCCAGGCGCATGGCACGGTGCTCATAGTCTGGCGTCCATTCAAACCTCGGCCTTGGGTCTGCCCTAAGAGAGATGATTAAGGGCTGGCCTACCTTTGCATGGATCAGAGTCTCCCTGGTCTTGGCCTGCGCATAATCATAGACGATGGCGCTCTGGATCAGGTAGTTCTCTGCAGGCTGCATCAGGGGATAGTAATCGATGTTGTTCTCATCTATCACCTTTGGCTTTTCGCCAACGCCGTTTCCGTCGGTGTCATTGCCTTGATAGTCGGACCAGTAGTTGCCCAGGTGGCCCCTGAGGATTCGGCTGTTGTACTGGTAGTTGATCGAATCGTGCGAGGACCAGGAGTTCGGCTGGGTGGTGCTCACTGCCACGTTAAGAAAGTCATTTAGAAAGATCTTGTTATCAGCAGAGTTGATTACCAGGCGGGACGGGCCTTGGAGGCTGGCAAGCTTTAGCCCGCGAAGGGTCACGCCACTTGCAGATATGACCAGCGGGCTTGTGTTGTCTGATATAAGGGCAGGGTTGCCATCGCCGACATCTATGCCGCCAATCAAGGTCAGCTTCTTGTAGGCCAGGACCTGCTGGCGGTAGATGCCGGTTTGTATATTGATCGTATCCCCGGGGCTGGCAAAGTTGATGGCTTCCTGTATGGTCTTATAATCGCAGCCATCAGGACACACCGATAGCTCCTTCTGGGCGCAGGCGACGTTAAACATTGCCAGAACCAGCAATAATATCCATATACAAGCCCTGTTGCTAGCCATGGATGGTGATAGAAGCTCTGTGCTCAAGAACTTTATTCTCCTCTCGATTCCTCGCCCGGATTCTATCACCTCTCATGAGACATATCAAGGTTATCTTATAGGAAAGCAGGCAGAAGACCCGCCCCATTCATGGGGCGGGATGAATGCCGTCACTCTGCCATCGAACCGATATCTATATCCTGTTCGATCTGCATACTACCAACGATCTAAGAGGAATGTCGTGGATGAAGATCTCCTACAAGTTCAGAATGTATCCAAACAAAGAGCAGACTGCAATCTTAGAGGATACTCTGGAAACTTGTCGTCGTCTCTGGAATGCTGCTCTCGCCGATCGCAAGAACACCTACAAGGAAACTGGAAAGGGTAGAACATATAATCAGCAGG
>Ga0310040_1000711_pt1 | contig 28508 bp, 28 predicted proteins | sample EPASupsiteHSE623_FD_200237 | JGI IMG/M metagenome (GOLD analysis project Ga0310040, IMG submission 200237) | Bioremediated contaminated groundwater from EPA Superfund site, New Mexico - Sample HSE6-23 (v2) (version 2) | ecosystem: Environmental > Aquatic > Deep subsurface > Groundwater >... | reverse complement strand
GAAGAGTTCTTCAATCATGATCGCTTGCCAAATGCGCGGAGCAGGGACTCTTCAGCATCCGCGTACGTGTATGCCATCGATACTTCCACCCCGTTCTCCTTGAGCGACTTTAAGAGTTTGGGAATAACGGGCACATCGAGCCTGACGGATTTGAGCATATCCGGCTGGATGAAGATCTCATCAACGGTACCGCAGGCGACTACCCGTCCCTTGTCCATCACGTAAATATAATCGGCGATCTCGGGTACGAGGCCGACGTCATGGGTGGAGAAGATAACGGTCATCCCGTATTTTTTTGCAAGCGAGTTGATGAACACGTTGAGATCGGCAACGCCCCGGGGATCGAGGCCTGCGGTCGGTTCGTCGAGCACCAGCACTTCCGGTTCCATCGCGATCACGCCCGCAATCGCGACCCGCTTCTTCTCGCCCCCGCTCAGGTGGTGGGGCACCCGGGTGGCGAGATGCTCGATGCCTACGACCTTAAGCGCCTCGTGGACCCGGTGGTGGATGGTCTCGGCATCGAGCCCGAGATTGGTGGGGCCAAAGGCGATATCCTGCTCGACAGTCGGAGAGAAGATCTGGTCATCAGGGTTCTGGAAGACGATGCCCACAAACTTCCTTATCTCCTTGCTGTTCTGTTTTGTTATGGGTTCGCCACGGATCAGCACCGATCCTGAAGTCGGCTTGAAAATACCGTTGAAGTGCTTGAACAGCGTGCTCTTTCCTGCACCATTCGACCCGATCACCGCGATGCGGGCATTTCTCGGGGCTATGAAATTGATATTATTAAGCGCCGTAACTTTTCCGGGATAGACATAACAGAGATCGCGGGTCTCGATGAGGTGCATGAGTATAGGAAATAGGTTGAAAAAAGGTAAAGTCCTGTTGGTTTTATTTTGCCGGTTTACCCGCCATCTTGATGGCGTAGGCACATCCGAGCACTACGAGGAATGCGAGGATGGTGCCGACAACTATTGCAACCAGACCTCCCACCGATCCCATGGATTCTCCCAGCGAGTAGTCGGGCATCGGGGAGCTGTACGCAAACCTGCCCTCCGTCTCCTCATGGAGTTCGGCATCAGCCGGTGTTCCCCCGGTGATGGTTTTCTGTCCCTGAACAACCAGTGCGGTGCTCTCAAGGCCGTCCGGATCCCCGGATGCCATGAATACGGCAACAAAGCCAATGAGGAGGGCAATGACGATACCTGCGATGATGAATGTCTTGTTGTCCATCATGATGATCGCGCTCCTGCCGGAGTCCTGACTCCCGTATCGACAAGGTCCGGCCTCGCTGTTGTGATCAGGTAGATGACTGCTACCGTGACGATTCCTTCAATGATCCCGATGATTGCATGGTAGATGCCCATGGCGATCAAACCTTCGGTAAGCGGGAAGGTGCCGGCAAAGTACATCTCAACGGCACATGCGAGTGCAGGGATCAGGCAGGCAAGCCATGCTGCAACGAATGCCGAGACCGGCATGCTCTTTGTTGCGCCCATCAGGCCCTTGAATGTGTAGAACCCGACAAAGCCGCCAATCACGCCCATGTTGATGATGTTGGCGCCGAGCGTCGTGATGCCGCCATCACCGAACAGGACTGCCTGCACGATGAGCACGAGCGTGAGGATAAATATTGCTGCAAACGGCGAGCCGAGGATGATTGCCGCGAGAGCCCCTCCCACCAGGTGTCCGCTGGTTCCCATCGAGACGGGAAGGTTGAAGGACTGGAGGGCGAAGATACCGGCTGCGAGCACCGCAACGAGCGGGAGTTTCTCTTCGTTCATCTCGTTCTTTGCCCACCGGAGGGCAAGCGCTATGAATACCAAGGCGATAATCCAGTAGATTGCGCCCTGCCAGATGGGAATAAATGCGTCAGGTATGTGCATGTGGTCACCACAAAGGAGTTATTACAATTACACTCTATTGTAACACTAAACATAAGATAAATGTTATTATTTTGTTATCGAATTTGAAACTTTATTAAAAATCTTTGAGTTCTCGTGAACGAAAATCACATTTTTAAAAAGAATCGTACGTTCTTCTTTTTAATCATGTGCCTTATTATATCCGGGCTTGCGATGGTCCTTACCGTGGCCTGACGCGGTTTTTTATCATGATGACCGGTCTCAGAAATAAAAAAATAACTTATTCTTGTTTTAATGGCCGTTCTTACCTGGAACGGGCTGTAATAGGATGTGAAATTATCAGGTCCTGCAGGTGCCTTGGCGGCCATCCGGAGAGGTCGTTTCCGCTGGTATTTTTACGAACCGGGCGAAATTCCGTGTTATTTTGGATCGTGATCCAATTCGGGCGTTTTTAAGGGTTTTCCGGAATCCGGAAAAAGGAAACGGAGGTCAGGATGGGGAGATTGGGGATGGTCACCAGCGAGTGCGCGAAACGAAACTTCCCTTTTTCATTTGACGGTTAACCAGTGGAGGGGCTCAATCCTGATATGCCCGAGGCCTACTTTTTACCGGGAATTCTTGCCGAAAAAAAATCTTTTCAATAACCTTGTTTTAATGGCTGTTATTTGATGAGACGGGCTGTAATAGGATGTGAAATTATCGGGTCCTGTTGGTGCCTTGGCGGCAATTAGGAGTGGTCGTTTCCGCCAGTATTTTCGCGAACCGGGCGAAATTCCGTGTTATTTTGGATCGTGAACCAATCCGGGCGTTTTTAAGGGTTTTCCGGAATCCGGAAAAGGATAACGGAGGCCAGGATGGGGAGATTGGGGATGCGATCACTGGTTTTCCACAAGGGTTAACCGGTAAAAACTTGGATATCGGGATGTTCGGTCCGTAAAAAAAATATTTTTGTTTTTAGTGCCTGCGCACAACGATGAACGCAACTGCGCCGAGACCAATCAATGCAATGAGTGCACCGTACCCGGGCGACTTGGTGGTCGGGATCGGGGTAGGGACTTCGGTTGCTACTGCGGTCGGGACTGCGGTTGCTACTGCGGTTGTGCTAACAGGTACTGCGGTTGTTACAACGGGTGCTGCGCCTTCAAGAACATTGAAGAGTGCAGTGCCGGTTGCTACCTGGAGAATTGCGTCTGCAGTAACAATGTACTCGTCCGGCTTGAATGTTGATGAATCAACATCGAACGAGAGTTTGTTCATGCCGCTGTCTCCCTTGGCTACCTTAACGGTGCCGGTCGCGCCGCTGAACTCGCCGCTCTGGCTCTTCTGAGTCGGCTTGAATGATGATGAGTAGACCTGAACGAGAACTTCGTCATCAACCGCGAGGTTGGTTGCTGCAGTGATGGTGAACTTGTCACCAACGTGCTTTTCGCCAACGGGGTCGATACGGATGACGGGTACCTCGACGAGGAACTGGAGCTTGGTGTAGGTATCATCAACGTTGGGGCTGTTGATACCCTGGACAAGTGCTTCAGCTGCGTCGGATCCCTGGAGGCTTCCTGCTCCGAGGAGCGTGAAGATGTTTGTTCCAATGCCAGCCTCTCCTGCTGCGTTCAGCTGCAGGTTCTTGACGTAGACGATACTGGAGTCGGTTGTGTCAGCAACGGTCGTGACATCGAACACATTGTTCTGCATCGGGTGCTGAACAACGACGAAGTACTGGCCGGGGTAGAGATTCTTGGTGGATGTCTTTGCGATCTCGTACTTGAACGAGGCGTCAGCATTCACTGACTGGGTCTTGACATCTGATGCGGAGGTCGGGTAGTTCTTACCGAGGATCCAGACCTTGACACCAATGGGGTTGCCTTCTGCGGTACCGGTGATGAATACTTCATCTCCCTGTGCGACAGTCGACTGGGATGCTGTTGCTGAGACGAACGGCTTCTTGATGATGATAGAGACCGTTCCGAATGCTGCGTCTTGAAGGTTGGCGTAGTTGCTCGGCTGGCTTACTGCGTAGATGGTGTACGTGCCTGCATCGAGTGCAATGTTGGATGTCCCCCACTTCCAGGACCAGGTGTTGTCACCGAGGACTGAAGCGGTCTGGAAGTCTGCGACGACCCCATTCTGGACTTCAGCGCTTCGGGGGTTCGCCACATTGATCTTTGAACCTGCGGGTTTCAGGTTCGGACCCATGATGAACAGGTAGGTGTTGTACGTTTCAGTGTTGGTACCGGAGAACTTGATCTCTTCGCCGAGATAGTAGCTCTGGTCGCCGGCTGCCACGATGGTGACTGCACCCTTCTCGACATTCACATCGACTTCGTCACTGTAGTACGTACCGGCTGTGGCGGCGAAATTCGGGGCGGCGTTGTTAGCAACACCATTGACGAACTGCTGCTCAACACGGATGGTGTACTTCTGTGCCTTGGTCCAGTTGGTAGTCTCCCACTGCACAATTCTTGTACCCCCTGATCCCGTGCTAATGTTTGCATACAGGTAGGTACCGTTCGCAAGCCTGTCGTAACCTGCATCGCCTGCTTTATAGGATGCTGACGGGGGGTATGCCACATTCTGCCAGATGGTCTTTCCGGCACCGTTCTGGTACGTATAGTTACCAGCAAGTCCGGGTGAGTTCGCAAATTGTTTTGAGTCAGTATCTTGCACGACACTGGATTGGAACTGGGTGATCATCGGGGGCTGGTCGTCGTATCCCCCAGTCATCGAGTTGGTTCCTTTTACCCAGATATGGTACTTAGTGGAGGGCTTTCCCGTGATGGTAACGGTGAATGGCTTACTCCGGACTACGGAGTCCTTGTTTGCCTCAATCTTGAGAGAGTCAGAGACAAGGGTGATAGTCGTCGTTGAAGAAATGGTCTTACCGGTATAGTCTGCACCAGCGTTCTTGTAGTTGTCCTTCATGCCGTTCAAAGCGGACTCTGCATAGATGGTGTAAGTACCCGGCGGGTAATAATACTGGCCGTTCCTGTCAAGTGCATCGGTTGCCCAGCTGGAACTTGCCCGCGTGGGTGCATATGGGTTTAACGTCGATGCGGCTGTTCCCCAGTACCATGGCTGGACCGAAACATTCTGCTGAGAAACTGCCAGAGCATAAGGCATACTCGTTGCAGATGTTCCGGGGGTTGCACCGCTCGCATTCATGAGGCTGGTTAAGGTTACTCCGGATGGATCCTTAACTTTGATATCAAGGTAACCGTCGTTGATAATACCAAAAGTGGTACCACCTGCTGTTATTCCATCGCTCGCAGCAACAGGGAACCTCAGGTTCCGGTTGTTGATGGCTGAGTACATGTTAGTATCGACCTTGAAAGCAAGTTTTTGTCCCTGGACAACGGATTTACCGGATACGTCGGTCCCTGATGAACCAAGGGCAAAGTCCCACGGGGCGATAGCAAGGCTCGGGTCAGCAACAGTAAATATGAATGCTTGGTTTGAAGTCGAGCCGTTGTACAGGTACCAGTTGCCGGTGTAGCCAACAAAATCAGTTGGAGCTACAGTAAAAGACAGGTTGCGTCCGGTAAGATCAATCGTCTTGGTGGGTGCTGAAGCACTGATGGATGCGGCGGATGCCCACCAGCCGATAACGTTACTGTTTGTTCCTCCTGCAGCCTGTGCGGTGAGCTGAGCTGGAGTAATATTCAACCCGGACTCACCAATAAACACGGTTGCTCCCTGGCTAACATTTTGTGCCACAACATACGCCGATACCGGCATAACTGCAAGGAGCACAAACATTGCAATTGTAATAAGTGCAATAGTAAATCGCTTAGTCATGCGTTTAGTTCCTCCAATTTCAAAAGGTAATAATTTTGTAAATATTTGTAACACTAAATAGCAGATAAACCCTTTTATTTTATATTTTATTTCACAAAATTTATAAAATTTACAATCTTTTCTGATTTTTTTTCGTACGTGTATTGAGTAAAAATGGGACGATAACGACACTAATCCGGGGATATTTTTAACGTTCCGGGGATCTTTCCGCTGGATACCTGTATGAACCGGAAACTTCCCTAAAAAAGGAAATTATTTCCTGGGTTTTGAAACAGGCTTTGCCGCTGGTTTTGGGGCAGTGATTTTTTTGGGTTCAGTTTTCTTTGGTTCTGTCTTTGTCGGCTTTGCTTTCTTTGGTTCCATCTTCTTTTGTTCAGTTTTTTTTGTGTCTGGTTTTTTCGTCGTAACAACCATCTGTTGATCAACTCCAACACTCAAAAATCTCTGTGATTTTCAAGGGGGATGACAATTGGGTATACGCATCGCTTTTGGAAGGTACCCTTGTGCATGGGCGGATGAAACGTATGCATCATCACCCCGATTATGTGTTGGGAGATAATAGTAATAAACTTTTTTCAATTAGTGTGAAATGGTATGAAATAAAAATGGAGTGAAGAAACGTCTCTGCAAAAAGAAAATGGGTTTGATGTAAACTTTTTCTTAGTGGACATGCGAATAATCATAACTCGTCTTGAGGCGCTTTATTGGCGATGGATCTTCCCATTCATCACCATTACTGTGTTTGGCATTCCAGTATAACAATTTTTCATAATTGTATGAATTTGTAAAAAACCCGAATGAAATAAAAGACTTCGCACCAATGAATATTTACTGGGGACGCTCAATTTCCGGTTGTGTTGAGCATCGTCAACAAACCTCAAAAATTTCATGACAAATACCTATTATGAATTGACCGTTACTCTCTTCCTTCATTTTGTCATGCTTTCGTGGGCTACGACCGATTCCTTATGAATGGCGTTTTTCTTATCACGAAATCGTCATTGAAATCAAAATTCCTTATTTAACCCAGATTATTGGAAGTAAATTTTTCGCTCAACGCCACAGTTATTTCTTCCATCGCCAACCTCTCTATGGATGTCTGGCTGAGCGCACTATGGCCCTGGAACGGCACTGCCCTTAATTGTAGGGTAGTGGATATGAGGATAATGTTCCGGATAGAGGGCACGTATATGCAACCGGGACTGGTTCCGGATGATCCGCCCATCATGAGACTTAGTAATCTCAGCGGCACACCGGAATCCCTGGTATCCGGAGGATTTTTTGATATGGATGTACCAATTCGGATTTGCCCGCATTGTGGGTATGAAATCCGGACCTGGATCCTTGGCGATCTCACCTGCACCCGGTGCGAGAACGATATCCACATAGGAAAAGGAAAGGAATTGATACTCTATTTCCGGGCATCCGATATGTCCTGTGATACCGGCTTAATATAATAATTGCAGCCAACATTGCAGGATTGCTGATCCGGATCGGTATCATTGAATCTTGTAGGATCATGGACGTTTCCCGCCTGCTCCATTCACGATCCCTAATGTATCTCTGATGTGGAGATGGAGGTTACGGAACTCAATTCTGTTCCCGCCCGGCAATGTTATTCTAACCGGCTTTAATACCATAATCCCGGGTTTCAGAGATACCTCATAAAAAATTCCATTAATTGTCGAGAGAAAATAAGTTCATACTCCTTATGTATGCACCGCTATGGATCACGGTGATTGCAGAGCAGGATGTAAAGATTATCCGCAATGAGATGGTAGCGATTGGTAATACGGAACAGACCGGTGAACGAAAAATTGGTATTACCAAGTACAACTTCTCCATCCCATTTTTCAAAACATTAAAAAACTATCAGCGATCATATTCTCATCAGTGGTGAATTGTACCCATGGAAGACGACCTTTCCCGGATAGGGATATCACTCCCGAAGAACCTGCTCGACAAGTTTGATGAAATCCTCAACTTCCGCGGCTACTCCTCCCGATCAGAAGGTATCCGGGATGCGATCCGTACGTACATCACGTATTACAAGTGGATGTCAGATGTCAAAGGTGAACGTGAGGGTGTCATCACCATGGTCTACGATCACGAGCAGCGCAACCTCCTCCAGGCCATCACAGAAATCGAGCACGAGTATCACGATATCATCAAAGCCTCGCTCCATTCCCACGTGACCCATGAGCGGTGCCTCGAAGTGATTCTCGTCCACGGAGACGGTTCGCAACTCAAATCACTCGCGGAAAAACTGATGGCCCATAAGGGTGTTGAATCAGTGAAACTCACAACGATTTCAATTGAAGATTAAGGATCCATACAATAGGATTTTAAAAAATTCCCGTTTTACGGGCATAATATTTTATTTTTTTCGACGTTGCTTTTTTAGATCCTTCACTATCAGCATTCCGGCAGCGTTTGCCCTGAATGGATGAACTTAAACAGGGGGGTTTTTTAGCTGCCAATGCAGGCACATTGGCATCGGTTATCTGCCATCGTTTCCACCGGTATTTTGGTAAATGGGCTGTATTTCTTGCTTATTTTTGAGAGAGATCCAATCCGGGCGATTTACAGGGATTTCTGGATCGGGAAAATCAGAATCGGAGCACGTATAGGACGTTTTTTACTTCAGGTACAGTATACTATAATCCGTTTCATCTGACAAAGCGAATCATATGTAATAAACCGTAGCACTGATAAGTATAAAGATAACACTCATGAGTATCCGGCCGGAGTTTTTTAATGCCCCCTATCATTGAGACCTGTAATCTTACCAGACGATTCGGGTCAAACACGGCTGTTGACTACATCAGCCTGAGCATTGAGAAGGGAGAAGTGTTCGGGCTGCTCGGACCAAACGGGGCAGGAAAAACTACCCTGCTATCCATGCTGTGTACAATCCTGAAACCGACTTCCGGGACCGCAACGGTTAACTGCTACGATATTATCCGTCAGAACCATCAGGTACGACAATCAATCGGGATTGTTTTCCAGGATCCGAGTATTGATGCGGATATGACGGGCCTTGAGAACCTCCAGATGCATGCAGATTTATACGATGTTCCGTTTTCCGAGGTGGATGCACGAATAAAAACGGTGCTGGAGCTGGTCCAGCTAGAAGATCGGGCGAAAGATTTCCTGCATACCTATTCCGGAGGGATGCGGAGGAGGCTTGAAATCGCCCGGGGCCTTCTCCACTACCCCAAGGTGCTCTTTCTTGATGAACCGACCATTGGTCTCGATCCCCAGAGCCGGGAACATATGTGGGACCATATCCGGATGCTTAAGAAACGTGAGGACATGACCATCATTCTCACCACGCATTACATGGAGGAGGCCGACCGGCTCTGCGACCGCGTTGCCATCATCGATCAGGGTAAGATCGTGGCCCTCGACCAGCCTTCCGCGCTGAAAAACGGGCTTGGCGGGGATACCATCATCCTTGGCACAAAAGACGGGCAGGTACTCTGTGATCTTCTTCTCAATAAAAAAGTGTCAGATAATGTGCAGGTTCATAACGGAGAAGTCCGGGCCATGGTTGCCAATGCCAATGTCCTCCTCCCGCGAATTATGGAACACGCGTCAACAGCCGGGATTTATATTGAATATATTTATCTCAACCATCCTGACATGAATGACGTTTTCATCCATTATACCGGTAAGGAACTGAGGCATGAACAGGCACGGGGGCAGCTGGGAAAGATGGCCATGATGCGGCGGAGGAGAGTCAGATGAGCGAATTACGGGGAATCTATACGCTCTGGTTCAGAGAAGTAAAAAAATTCCTGCGAGAGAAAACCCGTCTTCTCAACGCATTCTGCCAGCCCCTGTTATGGCTCTTCATTTTCGGTACCGGAATGCGGTTTACCGCAGGAATACCGGGAATCAATTACCAGGAATTTATCTTCCCGGGACTTGTCTGCCAGGCGATGCTTTTTACGGCCATGTTCATGGGAATCTCTGTCATCTGGGACCGGGAGTTCGGATTTCTAAAAGAGATCCTGGTCTCCCCCATATCCCGGTCCTCTATCTTTTTTGGAAAGATGCTTGGGGCAAGTACGGATGTTATGCTCCAGGGAATTATCATCTTCCCATTTGCGTTTCTCATCGGTGCGCACATGGATTTTGTTATCTTCCTTGAGGCTCTGCCTATCATGCTCCTGATCACGTTCGGCCTTGTCTGTATCGGGCTCACGTTTGCCAGCCTGCTGAAGAGTTTCGAAGGTTTCGGTCTCATCCAGACGTTCATCAACCTGCCGATGTTTTTTTTGAGCGGGGCGCTCTTTCCCCTCACCAATGTGCCGCAATGGCTCCAGTGGGTCAGTTATGCCAACCCTCTCACGTATGGGGTTGATGCCCTCAGGACCGTGATGATGGGTGGTATTTGGACCCCCCTGTTTCCGATATATGTCAGTATCGCAGTGTTACTTGCATTCGATGTGATTATGTTTACCATTGGGACGTACGCCTTCAGCAGGACGGAATAATCTTATAAAAAGGATCTTCAGACCGATATGAAATCCATCCTGAATGATCTGGCAAAAAAGATTTTTTACAGATTCCGTGAGGAAAGAACCGATACCTGACCGCTATCGCACTCCCATTTATTCCGGGGTGTTCTTTGGCATCTGGTCTTTCCGGTCAGGGAACATCGCACCGAACGGTTCGGATTTCCCGGTATCCGTGACGGTGAGGTAGTGCATACCGGTGTTAGAACTCGTCATCATCAGAGGCTGAGCCTTCTCCACATCCAACGAGCCATCCGATTGGTATACCCGGTCGTCAATCTCAAGGTATACGACTTTTCCCATGATGAGGATATAGTGGGGTTCCTCGAACAACTTGTCAAGCCGGCACTCCATCCATGCGTAGCACCCTTTGATACCGGGAGGCCGGACAATTGTCGAGGGCTTTTCTTCGAGACCGGCAAGCTCAAACTCATCTGCTTCCGGAGGGGAGTATTTTGCCATAGGAATCACCTTATCGCAGAAATCCGTTCCTGCAAGATTGATCACGAATTCCCCGGTTGCCCGGATGTTGTCCAGCGTGTCCCGCCTTTTTGCCGTGGCGATGCAGACCCGATCAAGCGGACGGAGAACCGGCATCACGCACCCGTAGGGAGCGATATTACGGATACCCTCGCTGCTTAGGGTGGAGATGAAAGCAATGGGAAGTGGCATTACTGACGATCTCTTCTCTGGTTTCAGGATCATCTCATAAACCCCCGCAATGTGCATGTCCCGATTTCCCAATTGAAAACGATCATTTTCATAAGATTATGGTTTCCTTGCTCTCATGTCCCAGACCATCATTCCCGTAGTGGCAGTGGTCACTGATGCATACTTTCCGTCATTTGCCTTTGTGAGGAAATACTCACGGATGCGGTTCTTCATCTTTTCGTCAATATCTTTGGTTACGCTGAAGAAACCTGATACTGTATCTACCATTTCATCGACAGTCTCATCGCCTTTCCACACATCCTGTCTGATGGAAACGGTTGGCCGGTAACCCTTCATGTACAGGTACATAAAAGGGAGGTAGAACCCGTGCGATCCCTCCCGGAATTCATCATTGAAAAGGAGCCGGTATGTTTCATAATAGGCAGGATCCCATACACGGTTCACCCAACCGCTATAGTAGCAAACTCCTTTTGCCGCGCCCAGCATCAGGTTGAATGTTTCCGGGCACCGGACAGCCGGCGTCATGGATGCTATAACAAGATCAAACCGGTTGCGGAACCCTTCTGCATCAAGGTCGATCTCGTCCCATGATTTGAGAACCGTTCTCTCAAGGGAGACATTCTCTTCAGTCGCCCGTTGGTTGAGTTTTTTTAGCATTTCTGCGGAAAAATCAACAGCCGTCACCTTTGCTCCCATCCGGGCAAGGGGGATGGATAGGGAACCCGTTCCCGCCCCGATGTCGAGTACCTCTGCTCCCCCAATTTTAAGGCTCGTATGCCCGAGGAGGTCAAGCACGGTTTTGAGCCGTTTGTCCTCCCGTTCTTCGGATCTTTCCCGTGCAAATCTGCCGGACATGTTGTCCCAGAATCCGGCCTGCATTGGTCCGCGGTTTTTTCCTGATCGTGTCGACTGGTGCCAGAAATCTGCCCAGTATCTGCTGTTTTCCTGAATAATTGTCTCGTCCATTGATCTCACATTCCTTTGCCTGGTTTTGATGCAATTGCAAACAGGGTACAATTTCCCCTCTTGGGAGACCCCGGGTTTTGTTGTTTTTCGAGTTCCCCGTCAATCTCCTGCATTATCTTCTCCCTGATTTCATCCGGGAGATCTTTCAGCTGTTCTGTTATCCTGTCTTCTGTACTTAGGTGCATACTGTGTTCATCTTGCGTTCCCTCGTTTCTGGGCATGACTCTTGTCTCAAGGGAGATGCCGGTAAAACCCGCTGCAGACAAGAGTTCCCCGAGTTCCGGTGCGGTGACCCTTTTTGTGCCTCCGGCCTTTTTCACATGCATAGAAACATAATATTTTTTCAGGATCTTTTCCAGTGAGGTCATCAGATCTTGATTATCCCTGTTCCTCGTGGTCATCCCAACGCGACCTCCTGTTTTCAGTACCCGGAATACTTCTCCGAGTGCGGTCTTTTTATCGTCAATCCAATGGAATGAGGAACAGAAGTACGCGTGATCAACGGAATCGTCCGGAATCATACTCAGGTTCTCCGCTTGTCCCACCAGAAACCGGACTGGGCAGCCTGAATGCCCGGCAATTTTTTTATTCGCAAGGGAAATTCGGTATGATGAAGGATCAATTCCTGTAAGTCGGCCCGATGGCCCGATAATCCCTGCAACATTTGTGGCCTGCCTTCCGGTCCCACAACCCGCATCGAGGACATTGTGCCCTTCAGAGAACCCCATCATGCTAACAAGCAAACTGCCTTTCTGGAACTGGTGCTCGCAGTTCCGGTCATACTCATCAGCAATTTCGGGCGAATCCCAGTCAATATCACTCAATCGGAACCACCTCAGGTTTTTTGGTCGATCTCTCATGAGATTCCAAAACTAACTCCTGTTCATGATGAGAATGATCATGGCAGCAGAGTCCAATCCGTGACCCTACCAGCCGTTGGGTGTACTCATTTTGTGGCGAGAGCATCACATCATGGGCATTGCCGGTCTCCACGATCTTCCCGGCATGCATGACAGCGATCCTGTCTGCAATCTTTAAGGTCATGGAAAGGTCATGAGAAATGTAGATCATGGCAAATCCCCGCCGGTTCTGAAGCCCTTTTAAAAGACGCAATACATTTGCTGCTGTTGAAACATCCAGTGCGGAGGTAATTTCATCTGCAATGAGGAGTTTCGGCTTCATGATCATGGCACGGGCCAGCGCAACCCTCTGCCGCTGGCCTCCGCTCAGTTCGCCGCAGTACTTGCCAAGGAACTTATCTGTCGAAGGGATTCTCACCAGGTTCAGTGCTTCCTTTACCATGTGCAATCGTTCTTCCACATCCCCGATCCTGTTGATATCGAGCGGCTCCTTTACGGCATCGAGCACCGTGAACCGGCTGCTAGTCGAGCTGAACGGATCCTGAAAAACAATCTGGACACCCCGTACATGGTGACCTTGGTTTCCCCCATGCACACTCCCGTTCATGAACATGACATTCCCGCTTTCTGGGATGAGAACCCCTGCAAGGATGTGGGCAAGGGTGGACTTGCCCGACCCGGTCTGGCCCACGACCGCCAGTACTTCTCCCTCATGAACTTCCATGCCAACACCATCAACGGCCTGGAGGGTCTTCTTATCCGGAAGGGAGTACCTGAACCGGAGGCCCTCTGCCTTCAGGAGTGTTGCAATGCCACCGCGGTGGCATGCGATCTCCCGGCCGTTCCCGCACGGTTGAAGTTGGGGGGAAGTATTCCTGCAGATATCAATGGGCTGGGTGCATCGCAGATTGAACGGACAACCGGTATGCCCCTCTCCGGTTGGTGAATCCCCGGGTATCCCCCAGAGGTCTTTGTACAGGAAAATATCCGGGGTTGCATGGATGAGGCCACGGGTGTAAGGATGCCGGGGATCGTTGATGATCTCATGGGTTGGCCCGCTCTCCACAATTCTTCCGGCGTACAGAACAATCAGTCGTGAAGCCAGGGAGGACACGAACGTGATATCATGGGATATCAGGACCATGCTGTACCCGTGGGTTTTTTGCAGGGTGAAGAGGAGTTCACGGATCTCTTTTCGCGTAAATGCGTCAAGCGCAGAAGTCACTTCATCGAGAACGATCAGCCGGGGGTTACAGGCAAGTGCCATGGCGAGCATTGCCCGCTGCCGCATGCCGCCGGAGAGCTGGTGAGGATACGTATCCATCCATGACACATCAAGACCAACCATCAAAAAAAGATCTGCGCAACGGGCCCTGACCTCGTTTTGGGGGACTGTGGAATGCCGGAGCATGGGTTCTATAACCTGGTCACCAATTGTCATCACCGGATTCAGGGCCTCAAGGCTGTTCTGGAACACCATGGCGATCTCTTTCCACCGGAGCCGGTTCATGTCAGCTACCGTCAGCGTGGAAAGATCAATGCCGTCAAAGGAGACTGTACCGGATACACTGGCACTGTGGCCAAGCATGCGCATGATGCTGAGGGCAATGGTGGTCTTGCCGCTGCCGGACTCTCCGACAATGCCAAGGATCTCGCCCGGTTCCATGCTGAACGAGACCCCGTCAACCGCCAGTATTGTGTGGCCATCCATGTGGTAATGGCATTTCAGATCATTGACTGCCAGCAGTGCCATTATAGACCACCCCCTCGCCGGAGGCGCGGATCCAGTACCTGTTCGAGATCCCTGCTGATGAACGCCAGGCTGATAACGAGAGTTACCAGAGCAACAAGCGGGGGAATGAGCCACCACTGCCAGAACGGCGTGAAGTAGATGGACTTGAAACTGGTTGCATAATAGAGCATCATTCCCCAGCTTTTTGATGTCGGATCGCCGAGCCCAAGGAAGGCAAGCCCGGTTTCTGCAATGATCGCATATGAGGTTATGCCCAGGATAAGCACAAAGAGAATCGGGAGTACTTCCGGCAGGATATGCCGACTGAGAATGTAGTATGGTGTTCCCCCGAAATTTTTTGCTGCGATGATATAGGTGTTGCGTTTTATCGCAAGTGTCTGGGAACGGGCAATCCGGGCGGGTTTTGCCCAGCTGAACAGTACGAGGACAAGGATCACGTTCACGATGCTTGGGCCCATGAAAGCAGAGATGACGATAAGGAGCGGGAAACTGGGCAGGGCCATGAGGATATCCACCGTCCGCATCAGCAACTGGTCTGCATTTCCCCCAAGATATCCGGCCAGAATGCCTAAAATCCCTCCTCCAATTCCGGCAATGAGGGCAACGGAAAGGCCGATAACCAGGCTCATCCGTGCGCCGTAGCAGATCTGGGACCAGATATCCATCCCCAGTTCATCCGTGCCGAGCAGGTGACCTTGTCCCGGAGGTTCCAGGGAATTTCCGGAGATCTGGTCAGGGGGATATGCTGATAGAACCGGAGCAAAAAGGGCAACCATGAGGATCAGCGCTATGCCACACAACCCGATCCTGCCCTCGGTGCTGAACCGGGATAAAATATTTCCCGTACGGTCACTCACACTCCGCAGAAATCGTGACACGGCAGGCCGGTCTATTGGGAGATATCCGGAAAGCATCAGGCCCATCTAATCCGCCACCCTTGGGTCCAGTCGCTGGTAGACCTGATCTACGATCAGGTTACAGAGGAGGATCGAGACTGCAATAATGAGCAGGATTCCCTGGATCAGCGCATAGTCCCGGTTCACTACTGCACTCCGCAGGGTCAGCCCGATCCCGGGATAGCTGAAGACGGTCTCGACCAGCACCGCACCGCCCATCATCAGGCCGATCATAAAACCGGTCCGCGTTACCACCGGGAGGAGTGCATTCCGGAGCGCATGGCGCGTCCAGACAATTTTCTCTCCCAGGCCTTTGGCATATGCAGTCCGGATGTAATCCTTGGATGATACTGTGATGAGGGTGTTGCGCGTCAGAAGGTACACCCCGGTGAGCTGGGCAAGGGAAAGCGTGAGGACCGGGAGGAATGCATGATGGGCAATGTCCCCTGCCTCGTCCAGCACACTGTTGTAGTGCGCAAACGGAGTGACAGCTCCTGCGAGCGGGAAGATCCTGAGCCATACGCAGAAGATGAGAAGGAGGATGATCCCGAGCAGGAACGATGGGATCTCGGAGAATGCGATAAGGCCGGTCATCATGAACCGGTCCGAGATCTTTTTCCGGTTCCGTGCGGAGATCGTCCCGATGAGGATACCGGCGACCGTGCTCAGGGCGGTTGCACAAAAAACAATGAGGATCGTCCAAGGAAGATGAATGAGGATCACACTGGTTACCGGAATCTTGTAATAGATGCTTTGCCCGAAGTCACCTTTAGCCATGTTTGCCAGGTACCGGATGAACTGTTCATGCAAGGGGAGGTCCATGCCATAGTAACTGATGAAGTACTGGTGTTGCTCCTCTGTCATGGTGACAATGTCCTCACCCTGAACATCCGACGATGTGGTCGAGAACGGATCGCCCGGCATCATGCGGGGTAAAAAAAAGTTTATGGAGAGTATTACGAGCAGGGTGATTACGAACCTGAAGATAAGGGTATTCCTCGTATTCTTGTTCATCTGCCATTAACCGTCCAGACCATCATACCGATATATGTCCCTGAACCGGTGTTATATCTGCCATCTGCAGCAGCAGCCTTGTAGCAATCCCGGATCCTAATCTTTGTTGTATCGGAAAAATTACGGGTGCTCCCCAGAAAATCAATGGTTTTTTCTGCAGCTTCTTCCCAGTTCCGCTCATGGTTTCCGTCAGGGTGAGTGAACTGAACGAGCGGGCGGTAGCCTTGGGCATACAAGTACATGAACGGGTAGAGCATACCTGGCCCGTGGGCATTTCCTCGGGGCACTTCATTCAGGATCCTCGAGTAGACTTCCTGCTGCACCGGGTCCGGGTCGCGGCTGATGAAGTTGCTGTAATAGCAGAAACCATTCGAACATGCCATCATCCGGTCAAATGTCTCAACATCCCTGACCCCCGGTGTCATGGATGAAAGAACAAGATCGAATCTCTTCCGTAACCCGAGCGCATCGATATCCGCTGTCCACCACGAACATTCCTGTGTTGTGATTTTCAGGTTCTCCTGTTCTGCAGCCTTCTTGACCCGATCCAGCATACCTGTTGATATGTCAAGAGCGGTTACTTCAGCTCCGGCCCGTGCAAGGGGGAGAGCGAGTGTCCCCGGGCCGCAACCAATATCGAGGACTTTTGCTCCCTTTGGTGAGAACCCGGCTTTTTCGAGCAGACCGAATACTTCGGTCATCCGTTTTTGCCGTTTCTCCCCATCCATCTCACGGGCGAATGTGTCCGACCTCTTATTCCAGACTGCTGCAAGGGATTCATTGGTCATACTCTCGGTGGTTCGTGCTGATGCATTCCAGCAGTCCGTCCAGGATTGAACATTCTTATCTTGTGACATGGAATTCCTCATGCATACGGATCTTTTTTAGCCGACAGACCAGACCATCATCCCGGAATATGAATCCGAGACAGAATGATACATTCCATCACGGGCAGCATTCCGATAATAATTCCTGATCTGCTCTTTTGTTCCAGCATCAAATTCACGGCCCCTGGCCAGGAAATCGATTGCCATTTCTGCGACTTCTTCCCAATGTCCGTCCTCTTCCCAGGTATTGTGGCTGAAGCGTATGAGCGGTTCAAACCCGTGGGAATAAAGGTACATAAAGGGATACAGCATACTGACGACACGGTTATTGAAATCCTCGTGGAGAATCGTCCTGCTCAGATCCTGGTAGGATTTGTCCCAGTCCATCCTCGCAAAACCGCTGTAATACCAGAATCTCTTTGAACACGCCGTCATCCGGTCGAAACATTCCCGGTCTTTTATACCAGGAGTCATTGATGCAATGACGAGATCGAACTTATTACGGAATTCCAGCAGGTCGATATCTGCTGTCCACCACGAACATTCAAGTGGTTTTACTGCGAGTTCCTCCAGACGGGCAGCTTCCTTAAGGTGGTCAAGCATGCCTGTTGAGATATCAAGGGCTGTTACTTCCGCTCCGGCACGCGCAAGGGGCAGGGAAAGATTCCCCGGCCCGCACCCGATATCGAGTATCTTTGCCCCCGCTGGTGAAAACCCGGCCTCGTCCAGAAGATCAAGTACTTCAGCAACTCTTTTCTGGCCGTCGTCTTTCGTTGCATTATGAGCAAACCTGCCGGATCTTTTATTCCAGTACCCGGCAAGCCACGTGTCCGAAACTTTGTCATCCTGCCGGGTAACTGCATTCCAGCAGTCTGCCCAGCATTTCACGTTATCGCTTTGCTGCAATCCCTTCCCTCACAAGATATGATAGCTTGCTGTGCGTCCGTGCGTGGTGATCGTACATATTCATCCATCCGTCATATTTCGAGATGGGCCAGACATCCCAGGGTGTTGTATAGAAGAGCGGAATGGCCGGTACATCCGCTGCAAGGACTTTCTGCATGTCAAAGACGATCTGTTTTCGCTTCGCATCGTCCAGCTCCCTGACCTCGCTTGCGGCAAGGGTATTGAACGTTTCATTGTGGTAGCCGATGACGGATGCTTGCCCTGATACCGAGTTCGAACCGGTTAATCCCGTGGCATCGCTGAACTGCAAACGCAGGTAATCCGCATCCTGACCCCAACCCCCATACCCGCTGACCAGCAGGTCAAAGTCGCCCTTCTTCAAGTTGGTATCCCGGGCCTTGCTTTCGAGTGCCTTGACCTGGATATCGATACCGGCTTCCTTAAGCCGCGCCTTGATAAGTTCCCCTATCCTGACCTCAGTGCTGGCAAGACTGAGCGAGTAGGAGAGTTTCTTTCCATTTTTGTCACGAATGCCGTCCCCATCGGTGTCCTTCCACCCGGCCTGGTCAAGCAGCGCTTTTGCTTTTACCAAATCGTGGATATATGCGGGCTGGTCGGGATTGTACCAGATATCATTATCCGGAAGGATTCCCAGGTTGCCCGGTTCGCCTGCGCCGCGCTGGATCTTCTCAACAAGCTCGCTGCGATTAATAGCATATGCAAATGCCTGTCGGATATTGACATCCTTGAGTTCCGGGTTTTTCTTCATGTTGAAGTAGAACTCATATCCCCAGAAATCAGGCTGCTGGACAAGCCGGTAATTGGGATTGCTCTTGTATTTATCAAGTAAATCCGGTGTGATAGTAGTGATGTCGATCTCGCCCTGGTCAAAAGCGATAAGCTCGTTGCTGACCGGGATGAATTCGACAGTCTTTACTGCGACACGGGGTCCCCAGAATCCCTCATTTGCTTCATAGCGGTAAGAGCCGTGCTCCTTGTTGTACTCGGCCAGTTTGTAGGGCCCGGTTCCGATGACTGCTTCTTTGTCAATGAATTTTGTCGGATCTGTAATATTGCGGTAAATGTATTCCGGAATTATCCGGTAACTTGAAATCTTATACAGGAAGGAAGATGCTGGCGCTTTTAAGATGAATTTCACCGTGTTATTGTCGATGACCTTGACGCTGTCAATGAGTTCGGTCTCGATCCCACCGGATATTGGGATATGCTTCATCTCATATTCCGTAGTAAACTTCACATCGTTTGCCGTGAAGGGAACATCGTCCTGCCATTTGACACCTTTGCGGAGGTAGAAGGTATACTCTTTTCCGTCTGCGCTGACCTCCCATTTCTCAGCAAGCCAGGGAATAATTCCTTTCTCGTCCCGCTCAAGCAGGCTGTCGAAGATCATCCCTACCTTGGAAGAGCCGGGACCCCGAGGATAGATTGTGAATGGCTGGGGATATCCATAATCGCCGCCAACAAGATGGACGAGATCGGCCTGCATTGCTCCTGTCCCTGTACTGGTTGTTACTGCCGGAACAGTACCGGAGGTTGTGGTCTGAGAACTGTTCTGCGAAACGCATCCGGCCAACATTATGGTCAGGCAGATGAGTGCGATTGTAATAGCGAGTATACCACTTTTTTTCATTATCATCAACTCTTGGTAATCATACATTTTCGTGTTCAAAGACGGTGTTCTTTTCACCAGCCACGTTTACCTCTTCTAAAGACGGAATGAAAGGGGGTTCCTGATCATCAGATCCCGGCCCTTTGTTATTTGTGAGAGGAACCATGCACATTTTAACACATTTACTCTTAAAAGTATTACAAAATAAATCTGCTGAAACAATTTTATTGCATAATTACTACCAGAATCTTATTATGTATTTCATCAACAGGGAGAACCGTTTTAGGCAGGGAATTTTTTTTCGCAGGAATGTGGGGGACAATCCACTTCGCACACTTTGCAGGGAAACCCCCCCGGATTTATTGATCTTCTCGCTGTTATCCATCCAAAAATTGCCTTAAAAAAAGTCCGCCTGAATTTTCTGCCTTTTTACAGATTCCAAAAAATATCCGCATTTTCTTGGCATATCAGCTGCTCTGATGACCTCTGGTATGTGAGTAAATTCCCTGCCTCCCTTGGCCATTGGCATCGGTTATCTGCCATCGTTTCCACCGGTATTTTGGTAAATAGGCTCTATAATGTGCTAATTTTAGGAAGGGATCCAATCCGGGCGATTTACAGGGTTATCCGGATCGGCCGGATCGGAAACAGAGCATAATACGGGCGTTTTTGAGTGTATCTCTGAAGCGATAGTAATGGATGATCGGGATCCCGGAATGAGTATCGTGTTCTTATGGAGTCTTTTTAAGGCATGCGTAAAGAGCATCGTACACGGGAAACTGCCGTGCCATATTGTCATGATCATCAGTAACAATGAGATGGAACCCGTCAGCAATTGCCCTCAGCCCGGCAGATTCGGCAGTGATGTGGATATCTTTTGGAATATCGGCACCATGAACAATTTTTGCGAGATGTAAAATTGCGGGATCGACGATTCCATAGTGCTCAACAAGAACTTCAAACGAACATTTACCCTCGGTATGACCGAACTTTGCACCCTCGGCATAAAAAGATTGTGCTTTTTCTTTGCCTGCGACACTACAAATCTGATCCGGGTCAACAAAAAGAAATTCGGCGTTCTTATCAATAAACCTTTGAATCAGCTACGGGCATGCAATCCGATCGACCCTGGCACCGTTACGTGTCACCCATTTCATCCTAATCCTTCTCCATCCCTTCCCATAGTTTTCTCCATCAGTTCAATGCCGGAATCGCAGGCACATGGTTGAGTGTTGGTAGAAGAAAGATTAGCCAATCTCCCGGCGTTCCTTTGGATCCCACCAGACAACCGCAGACTGGTAATTCCGTTCGTGGAGGCCACTGATGCTGTCAGCAAGAAGTGCAGAGCGTATTGTCTCTTCAACTTTTGGCGTGAACTCTGTATAGAGTGAATAGAAAACCCGGTACATCGTCATCAGTTTTTCAAAGGTTCTGAGGCTCTGGGCATTAATGATCTGGACGTGCGGGATCCTGCCGCTCTGATAGAGAAGATTATAGGCTAACGGATAACCCGGATACGATGGGTAAGGGATGTCTCCCATGATTGTGTGCCAGAGTTTTTTTCCCAGTGCATCGGTGCTGTCGATACCCTCCACCACGCAGCAGTGCCCCCGGGTCACTTCCTCCATGCGGCTGATCTGCTGCATGATATCGCGGAACATCCAGATGACCGTGGAAGTGATGACTAGATCATACGTGCCCTGTATTTCAGGGATGCTGACATCCTGCCAGATCTTCGGGATGATATCATAATTTTCAATTCCCGCTTCCCGTGCATTTTCCCGGATAACGCGGATCATCCCCTCAGCAGGTTCGACTGCGGTCAAATGATCCACGTGTTTTGAAAACGGAATGACAAAGGTCCCCGGCCCGGATCCGACTTCTATCACGCGGGACTGATTCCCGACAACTCCGTGGGACGCAAGGACCGACCAGACATTCTCGCCAAACTCGTACTGGTTTGTCTTGCGCCGCTCCGAATAATCCTCGGCACGCCTGGACCAGTCATCGATGGAATAGTCCCGTTGCATTGTCCGGAGGCGTCCGTCATAAATTTCCTCCCATCTTTTTATCCAGTCAACCGTTATTTCTGCCATCATCCCACCTTCCACCAGAGAACACCCATCCTGCCGGGAATCTTATAAATGCCATCCGTGGTGTTACGCGAGATATACTCGCGGATGATTACCTGATCCTCCTTCGTAAGAGGACGGTACTTTTCAACGAAACGTTCTTTTGATGCAATTGCGGCTTCAACCGGCCACATCAGGGAATATTCAAGGATATTGACGTTGGGATAAATCCCTTCCCCGTTCAGGAAATTAAAAAGTGTATTGAACTGGTCCTGGCCATCCATCGGTACCCCGAGACTCTTCTTCAGTTCCCGTTCGCTGACTTCGACACCGTGGGCAAGGCAGCAGTACCCGCGGGACACTGTCTCCATCCGGCGGACCTGCTCCAGCAGGTCAGGGAACTGCCAGAGCGCATGACAGCAGGTGACCATGTCGAACTTTTTTTCATAGTCAGTTTCCTTCACCTCCTGCCAGGTTTTAGGGATAACTCCGATATTTTTCAGTCCGTGCCTGCGGGCATTTTCCATAAGACATACAGCCATCCGGGGTGCCGGTTCTATGGCCATCACACTCCTGACCCGTTCGGCAAAAGGGATGGTCAGCGCCCCTGGGCCGGATGCGATATCAAGCACGTCCCAGTCATCATGAAGGATTTTCTGATCCCGGAATAAATTAAGGATCCTCCTGCCGTGATCACAATCGCTCGTATCGACCATCTTTGCATAATCGCAGGCCCGCGAGTCCCAGTAGCCGGGTGTACTGACCCGGCCCGATTCCTCCACGCTTTCCTTCCAGGCCGCTTTCCAGTCAATTGATTCTGTCATGTTCGTTCCGTTACCTGTTTTCCGGGATCCGGATTCCTGATGGACCCCGGTCACGTTGTATTGCATTTTTCATACAAAATTGATAAAACTTATTATTATGTATTACAATATAGGATTTAATCATAAGTCAGGTCCAGGTAATCCCTGTACCAGGACAGAACCGGATGACCGCAATTATCGATGTAAACCAGTTATCAGTCCATTTTCCCCTTGCCACAACAACAGTGAAGGCCGTGGACATGGTCGATCTCTCCGTTGAGGCACGGGAAACCCTTGCCATCATCGGGGAGAGCGGGAGTGGGAAGTCCGTGCTGGGCACGGCAATCCTGGGATTATTCCCACCGACCTGTACGGTATCCGGATCCATCACCTACGAAGGAACGGACCTGCTCACCTTGTCGGATAAGGAGCTCCAGTCCGTCCGTGGCCTTAAGATCGCCTGGGTCCCCCAGAACCCGGCAAGCGCCCTGAACCCGTCGATGCGCGTTGGCGAACAGATCGGGGAGCCATTGAGCCGGCATACCGGATGGGGAAAGGAAAGGATCTACCTGAAAGTTCTTGATCTCCTGCAGAAATTCCGGGTATTGCCCCCGGAAGAAAGGTTCGCTGCTTATCCCCATTCATTCAGCGGGGGGATGCTGCAGAGAGCACTCGTCGCGATGGGGGTGTCCGCCCTCCCGGAAATTATCATCGCTGATGAACCCACCAAGGGAATCGATGTGATCAACAAGGGGTCCATTTCCGCTGTATTCCGCACGGTCCGCGATCAGGGCATTACCCTCATCATTATCACGCATGACCTCTCCTTTGCGCACGATCTCGCGGACCGTATTGTCGTTATGTACGACGGGCGGATCATCGAGATTGCCGACAGCGATCTTTTTTTTAAAAATCCCCTCCATCCCTATTCCGCCGGGCTCCTCTTATCACTTCCCGAGAACGGCCTCCACCCGATTCCCGGAAAGACACGGGACACGGGCGAGTGCGATACGGGCTGCAGGTTCCGCTTCCGGTGCTCGGATGCACGGGAGCGGTGCAATGATGAACCACCTCTCATCCTCCATGAGAGCGGGGCGTGCGTGAGGTGCTGGAACTATGATTAAGGGGATCGGGCTTTCCAAGGATTTCATATCAGAAAATAACCGGAAAAACCTTACTCATGCGGTCGATGATGTTGATATCCGGGTCGGCAAAGACGAGACACTCGCCCTGATTGGTGAGAGCGGGTGCGGCAAATCCACTCTCGGGCGGATGCTCCTTAACCTGATACCCCCGAGCCAGGGAGATATACTCTTTGAGGGAAACAGTTTAACGAAGATGAGTGCGGCTGAACTCCGTGCAATGCGGTGGAAATTCCAGATCGTTTCGCAGCACCCTGACAGCGCCCTCAATCCACGGTGGACAGTTGCTGAATCTATTCTCGAGCCATTCCGGATACACTCGAAAATGACCCGGGGAAGAGACCATAAACGGGAACTGGAACGGCTTATCAAGCTCGTAGGTCTCGAACCCGAACAGGCTGCACGGTATCCCCACCAGCTCAGTGGCGGTGAACTCCAGCGGGCGGTTATTGCACGGGCAATAGCGCTCGACCCGGCGTTCATCGTATGTGATGAACCAACCTCGATGCTGGATGTATCGATCCAGGCCTCGATCATCCGTCTCCTTCAGGCTCGCCAGAAAGAGATCGGGTGTGGCTGCCTCTTTATCACGCACGATATCCAGCTGGCCCAGATCATGGGCGACCGGGTAGCGGTCATGCTGGGAGGGCGGATCGTTGAAGAGGGTGTGGGAATCCTGGATCATCCGGTCCATCCTTTCACGCAGAAGATTGTCTCATCTGTACTCAATGAGTCAGCAACCGAACCTGTCATGGCGTGGGACTGCGGCTCCCGGGCCTGCACATTCCTTTCTTCCTGCCCGTCCCGTTCCCCGCAATGTCATGTATTTCCGGAGATGCAGGATTACGGAGATCGTCGGGTCAGGTGTCACCTGGTATCGTAAACCGGATTTTTTCTTTTTCGGACAGATAAATATTAAAAAAACTATAAAAAGAAATTCTTTTTTCTGATAGGATTTCTGACAACAGATCTAAATAAGAATTACTAAATATGAAAAAATAGTAAAAAAGTATGATCTATTATTATGAAGAAGCAATTCTGTATTCTGATGTTTATTCTGTTCGTTACAGTTCTGATCTTGGGCTGCACAGAAACACAATCGGGACTGCAAACGGGAACCGGGCAGGCAGCAAAGCCGACCCCCCTCACGCTTGCGGCGCAATGGGAACCAAAGACTATTGATCCGCATGAGTACGGGTATACCGGCCAGAGAATCGGGTACACAGAGTCGTTGACCGGCGTTGATTATGAAGGAAAAGTCATTCCTTCCCTTGCAACGGACTGGAGCGTTTCACCCGATGGCAAAACATGGACCTTCAACTTGCGCAAGGGGGTCGTATTCCATGATGGAACCCCCTTTACTGCCGAGGCGATGAAGAAATCTCTCGAACGTTCCCTGACCAAGTCAAAGGGTTTTGCAGCAGTACCCATTGCCGGTATCGATGCACAGGACTCCCAGACCCTTGTCGTCAGGATGAATAAATCGTTCCTCCTGTTACCAGCATACCTCTCAAAAGGGGAGGCTTCCGCCCTGAGTTCCTCCTCCTGGGATGCCAACGGGACTATGATAAAACCGGTCGGGACCGGGCCGTTCATTTATGATTCGTGCAAACCTAAGGAAGCAATAACAGCAGTTAAAAATCCCAATTACTGGGGGAAAGCTGCCCTGGTCGACAAAGTCGTGTACAGGATTATTCCCGAAGCAGTAACCCGGAACATGCTGCTGAAGAGCGGCGAGGTCCAGCTTGCGATTATTATGCCTCCGGATATCGCAGTGGGATATATGAACCAGTCCGGGTTCACGGTCCAGCAGCAGTCAATTCCCCGCGTGCGGATGATCACGTTCAACAACATCAAAGCCCCGTTCAACGATGTCCGTGTGCGTCAGGCTGTCAATTATGCCATCGATCGCGATGCCCTTGTCACCAGTGTCCTTGAAGGAGTGGGTACCCCGGGCGCCGGCCTTTTCCCCCAGGATTCTTTCTGGGCAAACAAGTCAATCCAGCCCTATCCGTACAATCTGGATAAAGCACGCCAGCTCCTCGCGGATGCGGGCTGGAAGGACACGAATGGCGACGGGATCGTGGAAAAAGACGGTAAGCCATTCAAGGTAAAGCTTCTCACTTATTCTGAGCGTGCTGAGCTTCCCCCGATGGCTGAAGTGATACAGCAACAGCTGAAGAAGGCAGGAATGGATATGGAGATCACCGTTGGCACCAGCACTGCAACGGAAAGCATCTTCAACAAAGGAGAATTTGACATGTACCTCATGGGAAGAGGTGTCCTTTTCACCCCGGATCCGGATGAGATCATGATGACCGATTACCATTCAAGCGGGACCCGTAAAAATGTATATGGAGCGTTCCGGTGGAACAACAGCTGGGTCGATACTCTTATTGAACAGGCAAGGACCACCCAGGACCTGGCGTCACGCAAGGCGATGTATGACGAAGTCCAGTCAATTGTCGTTCAGGAGGCCCCCGTTGCCTATCTCAATTACTATGTCAACCTGGATATCACCAATGACAAAATCAGTGGATACCGCAGCCATTCAAACGAGTATTGCTACCACCTGGAAAATGTGTACTTCGTATAAGCTGCCAGAGTAAATGATCCAATTTTTTTAAGGAGCCGGATCCCGGAAAACGCTATGCAGGCAATTGTTATTCACCGCATACTTCAGATTATACCCGTTTTATTCGGGATATCCATCATCACCTTCCTGCTGGTATCGCTCGCTCCGGGGGATCCTGCGGAGATCTCGCTCAAAGCAATGTTTGACACGGACAGTCCCTCCCCGGAAGCAATATCCTTAATGAGGGTGGAGATGGGTCTTGACCAGCCATTGCATATCAGGTACTTCATCTGGCTTTCCCGCGTTGTCCAGGGGGATTTCGGATATTCCTATCTTAGTCATAAAAGTACAGTCCATGAGATCCTGTACGCCCTGCCCACAACGATTTACCTGGCAACTTTTGCAATGGCAATATCGATAATCGTGGGAATCCCCCTCGGGATAGCTGCAGCGGTGAGACCGAACGGTATCCTCGATCATTTCTGCAGACTTTTCTCGGTTATCGGGAACGCGACTCCGGAATTTTTTATCGCTATCATCCTGCTCCTGATATTTGCCATCAACTTAAAAATCCTGCCGGTGGCAGGCAGCGGGGGTATCCAGTTCTTTATCCTGCCTTCCATTGTCCTTGCTATCGGGCTTATCGCGATAACCTCGCGGATCATGAGGACAAGCATGCTGGATGTCCTTGAACAGAACTATATCCTGACTGCCCGCTCGAAGGGCCTTGACCGGAGGACGATTATCACAAAGCATGCGATGAAAAATGCCCTGCTCCCGGTCCTGACCTATATGGGCACACAATTCGGCTGGCTCTTCGGGGGGGCAGTCATCGTGGAGAGTATTTTTGCCCTGCCGGGTATTGGGAGGCTTACAGTGGAAGCAGTTGAAACGCGGGATATCATGGTCCTGCAGGGGTGCATGATCACATTCGCGATAATATTTGTCCTGATCAATCTCGCGGTTGACCTGTCCTATATCTACCTCAACCCGGCGATCACGTATGAAGAGGTCTGAAATGGATACCGGCAGTGTCAGAGAGGTGAACCCGTTTACTCACCTTCACGGGTTATGGGAAGTCCTCCGGGGCAACAAGACCCTCACCATCGGGCTTTTTATTTTCCTGTCGCTCTGCCTCATCACGATCCTGGCACCGGTCATTGCCCCGCATGACCCGGCCGAACAGACCCTTGAGTTGCGGTTCTCCCCGCCATCATCCACCTATCCCCTGGGAACCGACCAGTTCGGCCGGTGTATCTTCAGCAGGATTGTCTACGGGGGACAGATATCCCTTGCGATTGCAGTCATATCAACCGTCGCCTGCGTCCTGATCGGAGTCCTTGTCGGCATGTATGCCGGCTATTACCAGAAACTCGATGCAGTCCTGATGCGGACAACGGATATCTTCCTTGCCTTTCCCGCGATCGTTCTTGCCCTTCCTATCATCGCCATAGTAGGCCCGACACCGCTGGGAATAATCCTCGCGATATTGCTCCCCGGCTGGGCAAAATTTGCCCGGGTGATCAGGAGCAGTACCCTGTCGGTCAGGTCCAATGGCTTTGTCGAGGCATCAAAAGCGGCCGGGGCATCGGATACCCACATCCTCTTCCGGCATATCCTGCCGAACTGTTATGGTCCGATCATCGAGATTGCCACGCTCGGGCTTGGCTCCAAGATCATCACCATAACCTCGCTCGGGTTCCTGGGTCTTGGAGTCCAGCCGCCCATCCCGGAATGGGGGACGATGATCAACCAGGGACTGCCCATGCTCGATAAAGCACCGATGATCGCTCTCTCTGCAGGATTTATGATTGTCCTTTTCGTCCTCGCGACAAACCTTATCGGTTCCGAGCTGAGGACGGTACTGGATCCCCGGTCGGATACGGTAGTCATCTGAACCAGGTATTGCCGGGTATATTGACTGAAAACATATAAGGGAAAGATTGCAGGAACCCCATTCTCCATCTTTTCTATTGATTTTTTTAAAAAACAACCGTGGATGGAAAAAGAAAAAAACATCCCCTGGTGTGATCCCAGCAGGAGATCATCACCGTAAGAAGAACATGACCCTGAAATTTTCAGGCTCCAGTACTTCTCTAAATTTTCCTCCATGAACTTTGGATAGTCATCGATCGTTACCAACCACCAATCAACCGAGAGATCGAAGAACAGAAACAACTGATACAAATTTGAGTTTTTTCCGGAGCCCTTC
>Ga0310040_1000709_pt1 | contig 28562 bp, 14 predicted proteins | sample EPASupsiteHSE623_FD_200237 | JGI IMG/M metagenome (GOLD analysis project Ga0310040, IMG submission 200237) | Bioremediated contaminated groundwater from EPA Superfund site, New Mexico - Sample HSE6-23 (v2) (version 2) | ecosystem: Environmental > Aquatic > Deep subsurface > Groundwater >... | reverse complement strand
AGAACCGGGAACAGATCTTCGGTTATATTTCGAGTCATCCCGGTTCTCATCTCAGGAAGATTGCAAGGGAGCTGGATGTGCGTCTTAGCACGTTGAGATATCATCTCGATCATTTAGAGAAAAGCGGATTGATCGTCAGCCAGAAGCAGAACAATTTGAAGATATATTTTGCCTCCGGCAAGCTCAAGCCCGAGGAAAAGGCATTGGCTCCGCTGCTTCAACAGAAGCGTTTCCGAGACATAATTTTAGTGCTGATAGAATCCCCCGGCTCCACATTTTCCCAGATTGCACAGCGTTTGTCCATGAGCCCTTCCACTGCATCCAAATACATCAATATTCTGGAAGATCGCGATGTGCTGTCTCATGAAAAAGTTGGAAGACAGAAGAGATATCGCATAAAAGATGAAAAGAGCGTTATCGAGATCTTAAAGACGTACAAGAAGATGATGGCCGATATGAGCTACGAGATTCGCATGCCCATGAATGCGATAGTCGGCATGACGAGCCTGCTTCTCAATGACAATATCACCCCGGAGCAGAAGGATTTCGTGGAGACCATCCGCATATCCGCCGATGCTCTGATGGCTGTTGTCAATGATATCCTCGACTTCTCGAAGATCGAGCGGGAAAATCCGGGCCTGGAGATTCAAACCTTCAACTTGCGCGGCTCAGTCGAGGATGCGTTGCAGTCGTTTGCCGCAAAAGCGGCGGCAAAGAGGCTTAATCTGGCATACGTCATGGATAAAATCTCGCCGAACGTGATCATCGGAGACCCGAAAAAGCTCAATTTGATCCTGGTCAGCCTGCTGGATCACGCCATAAACACCACTCGCAAAGGAGAGGTCGTGCTATTCGTTTCATCAGTTCGTTCCGATCCTCTGTTCGAGATACATTTCCTTGTCAAAGATACGGGACCCGGCATCCCTGCGGAAGAAATTGATCGCCTCTTCGATCCTGCCGCCAAGCCCAGGGCGGCAACCAAGAGCAAAGCGATGCACCAGGCTCTTGTTGAAAGCAAAGGACTGGTCGAGCTGATGAGCGGCAGAATTTGGGCGGAGAGCAGGATGGGCGAAGGTTCCTCCATCCATTTCACCATCAAGACGAAGCATGTGCCTAACATTTCACCACTGACCGGAGTGCAACTGCCTCTGGACGGAAAGCGAATTCTCATCGTGGAAGGCAGCGGAACCATTCGCGATTTCCTGACCGCCCAGGCGATAGAGTGGGGCATGATCCCGGTGGCCGTTGCCGGGAACGGCGATGCATCCGGATTGCTCAAAGATGTTGAGCCGTTCGATATTGCTCTCTTGGATACCGGCGTGTCTAAAAGTGCCGGCTTAACTATGGCCGGGGAGTTAAAAAAAGCCGACGAGAGACTGCCTATTGTTGCTATGACGTTTGCCGGACAGCGGATTGGTTCGGATCTATTTGCCGCAACTTTAACCAAGCCCATTCGTCAGGCTGATCTGTTCAATTCCATCTCCTCCATATTTTCCGGGCCGCCCCATTCCAGTTACGGCTCCGCGGGCGCGCAGGAGAGCGCAAAGCCGGGCAGCATGCGCGTACTCCTGGCAGAAGACAATCTGTCTAACCAAAAGGTGATTCTCATGATGCTCAAGCGCCTTGGATATCCGGCAAAGGCCGTCTCCAACGGAAAAGAGGCTTTGCAGGCACTGGAAAACGAGCATTTTGACGTGGTGCTCATGGATGTTCGGATGCCTGAGATGGACGGCCTGGAAGCCACTCGAATAATCCGGCAGCGCTGGGATGGCAAATTGAAGGTCATCGCCGTAACGGCATATGCTCTCAAGGGCGATCGGGAGCAATGCCTTGCGGCGGGCATGGACGACTATATCAGCAAACCCGTCAAGATGGAGGAATTGGCGGAAATGCTCGACAGATACCAAAATTCATAGATATTGCATCGGTTCATCTGAGCAATTTTCACTGCGCCGTTTTTTCTCCTGAAATCAGATTTGAATCTTATGGGAGCAAATTATTGCTGCAATTTGTCTCCATAGATATTGTATCCATTTTATCGCTATTGAGCTATGCAGAGCCGAGTAGGAAGGCCGCCGGAGAGCGGAGGCGTTAACCGGTTTGCACGCCCGTATCTCTTCTCTTCATCGGCTTCAATGCCGTGGCCAGGGAAATAATCGTCGCGTGGATTATTTTCGAATAGTTCACACTTTGAGCTATAATTCCTAAAATGTGCCATAAATAACTTATGCAAATGCATCAATCACTGAAATGCAAACATGAGTGAGCATCCGGAAATGCGAAGAATCAAGTCGAAAGACGTCGGTTGCTTCCGGCCAAGATCTTCCGGTCAAGAACTTTGGGCCAGGATCCCGAAGATGAACAACGACGTCGACAAAATGATTCAACCTTGGATTTCCGTGCAGGGATCGGCTGTATTTGAGCAATTTGATCGGACCGCGTATAGGACAGTTGAGCGGTTTGTTTAGGGGGTTTCACAAAATGCGTTCGTTGTCTCTTAATGAGATCGTGATTCTTGCATCGCGAAATGGTGTGAACAGGAGAGATGTTGAAGATTTCTTGGATACTGTCGGGCAAGCCGGTACTGAAGAAGGTGCTTTATTGAATCTGTACTACGATGCCCGTCTTTATGATTGGGATATTTCAACTGTGCAGGCCATAGAAGCAGGCATAAGGTCGGCTTATACGGAGGAGGCGGTGAATGCGGACATAAATGAAAAGAGAATAGGAACGCCGCTTCCCGGTGCGCATTACTCGTTATGGCCCCAACGCAATTTTTTAAGTCGGGGTGGGATGCATCAACTCTGAGCGCCGGATGATAAGGATAGTGCCTGAATGATGGTGCCCGAATAATGGTTCATAGTCTATTGGAGTGGACCGAAGACCACCATTCTTAGATTATATTCGTATTGCAGGAAAAAGCCATTTGCCGGATGAACCAACAATGCGAATCTTTATTAGCCGCTGCATCGGCTCATGCCCGAAGGACCAAATCAATCTGCTTGAGAGACTGCTTGGGAATACGGATGCAATAAATGGCGAACCATCATCGTATTTTCCATTTCATTTGCTATAGATCTCATTTTTTCATGAGAATCGATCTTTGCACCTGAGTTCAAATTCGTAATTAATACATAGCAAAAGCTGGTTAAGATACCGATATGGAATTCGCGCATTTGTGCAAGCCTGCAAAATCCGTTCGCCGTGTTCTCGGTATCAGGTGTGTTCATGAGAATAGAACATCTCCCTGCCTTCTCTTCACAAGAGTTGATAATCTCGGATCGAATCATTCCGCCGACATCGAAGACGGACTCCTGCTTTCGCGAAGCGAGGACGAAATATGAAATCAAGTGCTGAATATTTAAAAATCAGTAACGTCCTCAAAAAAAAACCTGATTCTCCGCATAAGGACGATATGCCCGTCAAAAGCAATCGAAAGAAACCTAGATACGTTGTAGGAATGGGCGGATCAGCCGGCTCTCTGGAAGCTTTTGAGCAGTTTTTCCGAAACATGCCGGCTGACACGGGAATGGCCTTTGTACTTGTTACCCATCTCGATCCTACTCACAAGGGCCTCATGCCCGAACTGCTCGGACGCATCACCAGCATGAAAGTGGTTCAAGCCAAAGATGGAACGAGAGTTCAACCGAACTGTGTCTATGTGATTCCTCCGAACAAGGACATGTCCATCATGCATGGAGTCCTTCAGTTGCTGGAGCCGTCCATGCCCCGGGGATTTCGGACACCCATCGATTTTTTCTTCAGGCATCTGGCCGATGATCAGAAAGAAAAGAGCATCGCGATCATCCTATCCGGAATGGGATCGGACGGCTCTCTGGGTCTGAGAGCCGTTAAAGAGCAGATGGGCATGGTGATGGTGCAAGAGCCAAGCTCGGCGAAATACAACGGAATGCCCTACAGCGCCATCAATACCGAGCTTGCCGATTTTATTGCTCCTGTGCAGGATCTGCCGGAAAAGCTGCTTGGCTATGTGAATCACTTTTTCAATATAACCAGTGGACAGCCGGCGGAAAAGAAGGCTAACGGCGCATTGAACAAGATATTCGCCCTTCTCCGGGCTCAAACCGGAAATGATTTCAGCCTCTACAAGAAGAACACCGTCAACCGCCGTATCGAAAGGCGAATGAGCGTTCATCAAATCAGCAATATAAATCAGTATCTCCGGTACCTTCAGGAAAATTCAAATGAGATCAATTTGCTCTTCAAAGAGTTCCTGATCGGAGTGACCAGCTTTTTCCGGGAACAGGATTCATTTATCGCCCTGAAGGATAAAGCCATCTCAAAGCTGCTCGAGAGCAAGAACGCCGGAGACACTTTGCGCATCTGGGTGGTCGGCTGCTCCACCGGCGAGGAGGCATACTCAATTGCCATCCTTCTCAGAGAATACCTGGATGATCATGGGCTGGTGGGCAAATTTAAGATCCAAATCTACGCCACGGACATTGATAAAGAGGCCATCGACTTCGCCCGCCAGGGAAATTACCCTACCAGCATTGCCCAGGATGTGTCGCCTGAGCGTTTGCAGCGGTTTTTTATAAAAGAAGATGACAGCTACCGCATCAGAAGCGAGATCCGGGAGATGATAGTCTTTGCCCAGCAGAATGTTCTCACAGATCCGCCATTCACCAGACTGGATATGTTAAGTTGCCGCAACCTTCTCATTTACTTGAACTCCGAGACGCAAAAAGTGCTGATGCCCATCTTCCATTATTCTCTTGATCCGGGGGGCATTCTCTTCCTCGGCTCTTCCGAGTCCATCGGAGGCTTCAACGACCTTTTCCTTCCACTGGACAACAAGCGGAAGATCTTCGAGCGCAGGGAGGCTCCCATCGCCCGCAAAACATTTGTTGAATTTCCCACGTCGCCTCTGCCTTACGGAGCCCGCCTCCAGGACTATGTCGGGGCGCAAAAATTCTCGGGTGCCGGCGTCACTGAGATCGCCCAGACGCTCATTTTGCAGACCATCGCCCCTCCGGTCGTGCTCATCAATGAAAAGGGGGACATCCTTTACCTCACCCGGCGCACTGGAACATACCTGGAGCCGCCTGTCGGAAAAGCTAACATGAATATCTACGCCATGGCCCGCGAGGGCTTGAAAGCTGAGATGGGAATCGCCATTCGTAAAGCGATTACCGAGAAGACGAAGATAACTTTGCAGGGCTTGAAGGTCAAATCCAACGGATCGGAACAGGTCGTCAACCTCATCGTCAGTCCCTTCAACGAACCGGAGGCCATGCGAGGGCTGTTGATGGTTCAGTTTGAGGATGTTGCAGCTCAAAGCGAAGACGTCATGCCCGCTAAGGGAAAATCGGCGTCCTCTTCTCGCATGAAGGCTTTGAACGATGAGCTGGGGAAGGAACTGCAGTACACGAAGGAACACCTGCAGACGGTCCTCGAAGAGATGGAGACCTCTCAGGAGGAACTTAAATCCGCTAATGAGGAGCTGCAATCGACCAATGAGGAGCTGCAGAGCACCAATGAGGAGATGATCACTTCCAAAGAGGAGATGCAATCCTTAAACGAGGAACTGACAACTCTCAATGCCGAACTTCAGTCCAAGAACGAGCAGCTCTCGGAAGTCAACAATGACATGAAAAACCTGCTCAACAGCATGCAAGTTCCCACCATATTTCTGGACAACGACTTGAAGATCAGGCGTTTTACTTCGCAGGCAACCAAGATCGTCAGCCTGATTCAGGGCGATATTGGACGTCCTCTTACAGATATCGTCTCAAACCTCCGGCAGGAGGATCTTGCCAAAGATGTAAATGAGGTACTTCAGACACTCGTATTCAAGGAGTCTCAGCTTCAGACCAAAGATGGGGACTGGTATATGATGCGAATCATTCCCTATCGAACGGTCGATAATGTCATCGATGGCGTTGTGATGACCTTTTCAAATATCACCGATTTCAGAAGGATGGCGGAGAGCATGGCAGAGCGCACCGAATACGCAGAGGCCATCATTCGCACGGTTCGCGAACCTATGCTGGTGCTGAACGGCGATATGAAAATTGCATCGGCCAATCAATCATTCTATCGGACATTCCACTTGTCGTCCGAGGAGACGGAAGGAAAGATCCTTTATGATCTGGGGAGCGGACAGTGGAACGCTCCTGCCTTGAGGCAGCTTCTGGTAGACATCCTTCCTCAAAACACTCAGATCGAGAGCTTCCTGTTGGAGCATGAGTTTCCGGTCATAGGCAAGAGGAAGATGCTTCTCAATGCACGACGAATTGTGCAGGATTGTTCCCGCAAGCAACTGATCCTCCTTGCCATAGAAGACATAACGGATCGAAAAGAGCAAACCCAAAATGCTAACGGGGCAGGGCAATGAAGAAAGAACGAACTGAAACGAATCACGGAACCGATCTGCGCCGCGAGGCAGAGGTGCGCCTGAAGGACTGCAAAGATAATCCCGTCGGCTTTGCAGTTGAAGACAGTGGAGACGCTTTAGCTCTGGTTCATGAATTGCAGGTTCACCAGATTGAACTGGAGATGCAAAACGAGGAGCTGAAGCGCACCAAGCTGGAGGCGGATGATGCTCTTGCGAAGTACTCCGACCTCTACGATTTTGCGCCTATCGGCTTGTTCAATCTCAATGAGCAGGGGATTATTCTGGAGGTAAACCTGGCGGGAGCCATGCTCCTGGGTGTGGAGAGGCGCAATCTGACGAACAGGAGCTTTTCGAAGTTTATTGCTCTCAAAGACCGTGCATCTTTTGACGATTTCCGCAAGAAGACATTTGAAACCTCCGTTAAACAAACGTGCGAATTAAGTCTCCTGCGGGATGGAGTGCCAACTATCTATGCCCGAATTGTCGGCACGGCAACAACGAATTCCCCTCCCGGCGAGAGAGAATGCCGGATCGCCATAGTCGATATTACGGAGCGCAAGAACGCTGAGTCGATATTAAGCCGCTATCAGCTTATATCTAAACACGCTCGGGACATAGTTTTGCACATGGGCAGGGATGGCAGCATAATCGAGGCCAATGAGGCTGCAATAAACGCCTACGGATACACTCGTGATGAGCTGCTTTCCAAGAGCATCTTTGATTTAAGGGCTCCCGAATCGTCTGATAGCACTTCCATGCAAATGCAACTTGCCGATGCCGGAGGTCTGCTTTTTGAAACCCATCACATGCGCAAAGATGGCAGCACTTTTCCGGTGGAGGTCAGCTCACGAGGAACTGAAATCGAAGGCAAGCGTGTCCTTCTGAGCATAATTCGCGACATATCGGAGCGCAAGAAAGCGGAACAGGTGCTGCAGCAGAGCGAGCGGCGCTTTCGGAATCTCTTCATGTCGATGGATGAGGGCTTTGCTCTCTGCGAGATGATCTATGATGATGAAGGCAAGCCGGCGGACTTTCGCTATCTGAATGTTAATCCTGCATTCGCCAGGCTGACCGGCTTGCCTGTGGCGCGGGTCGTAGGACGGACCGTATCGGAGGTTATCCCGAGCATCGAGCCGTTCTGGATCGAAGCTTGCGGTCGGGTTGTGCAAAGTGGCCACAGCAAGCGTATTGACCATTGTTTAGCAGCGCTGGGGAGGCACTTTGAGGCGTATGTCTGGCGTTCGGACGCCGGGCAATTTGCAGTCGTCTTCAACGAAATATCTGAGCGATTGCAGATGGAGAAGGAGCTATGCGAGGCGCGGAATTATTTAGAGAAACTGATCAATTATGCCAATGCGCCAATTATCGTCTGGGATACATCATTTGAGATCACCAGATTCAACCGCGCCTTTGAGAGGTTGACCGGGTACGAGGCTGCAAATGTTCTCGGCAAGCCATTGGAAATCTTGTTCCCGGAATGCAGCAGAGAGGAGTCACTAGGCTATATCAGACATACTTTATCCGGGGAGCACTGGGAAGGTGTGGAGATACCAATTCGATTGATGGACGGATCAGTTAGAACAGTTCTCTGGAACTCCGCAAACATTCTTGATTTGGATGAAAACACGGTCGTTGCAACAATTGCTCAGGGCCAGGACATAACCGGGCGCAAGCGAGCCGAAGAGGAGCTAAGACAGGCGAAGGACGATTTGGAGTTGAAGGTTCGGGAGAGGACTGCCGATCTTGAAATGATCAACAAAGCTCTGCAGAAGAGCGAAGCGCAGTACAGGCATCTTGCGGAGCTGTCTCCTGATGCCGTTTATGTCTTAAGGAACGATAAGATCCTTTTCGCTAATGATGCACTGGTAGAACTTCTTGGGGGATCAAATCGAGATGAATTCGTGGGCCAGTCAATCCTGCATTTTATCCATGAAGATCACCGGGAATTGGCTCGAGATCGGATAAATCGGATTTTGAAGACGAAAGGGACAAACGCTACGGTAGAGTACAAATTGATCCGGATGGACGGCAGAATCGTCGAAACAGAGGTAGTATCGACTCCTATTTTATACGAAAGTTGTCCGGCCATCTTGTCTTTAGGCAGAGACGTGACTGCCCGCAAACAGGCTGAGGCGGAGTTAAGGGCGGCCAAAGAGGCCGCAGAGGCTGCTGATTTGGCCAAATCCAATTTCATGGCCAACATGAGCCATGAGATCAGAACGCCCATGAATGCGGTCATAGGCATGACCTCTCTACTTTTGGATGATAATAACCTGACACTTGAGCATAGAGACTTCATCGAGATAATCAGAACGAGCGGCGATGCGTTGATGGTCATAATAAACGACATCCTCGACTTCACGAAGATGGATAGGGAAAGGACTGTGCTGGAGGAGCAACCTTTCGATCTTCGAACCTGCATTGAGGAGGCCGTGGGAATGGTGGCCGTTCAGGCTAATGAGAAACGGCTAAATCTTGCTTATGTGATTGACGAAAACGTGCCGGAGACTATATTGGGAGATCCGGCGAGGCTGCGTCAGGTCCTTGTCAACCTGTTGAATAACGCATGCAAATTCACCATCGCAGGCGAAGTCAAACTCTGTGTCTCTGACACGGCTTTCTGCAAAATTCATGAGATTCATTTCGCAATTCAAGATACTGGGATTGGAATTTCTCCGGATGATATCGAAAAATTGTTCAAGCCATTCAGCCAAGTCGAAGCTTCTGCAACACGCAATTATGGAGGAATGGGCCTCGGCCTGGCCATAAGCAAGAAGCTTGTGGAGCTGATGGGCGGCAGGATTTGGGTGAAAAGCGCTATTGGAAAGGGCTCGACATTCCATTTCACCATCAATGCGCCCGCATCTCCGAAGGATGCGAAGCCCTTCTTGAATATTATTCAGCCTAAGCTTGTAGGTAAGCATGTATTAATAGTCGATGATAATAAAATTAACCGGCACGCTCTTGGCCTTCAAATATATTCTTGGGGAATGGTGCCCCTGATCGCATCCTCTGGTAGAGATGCTCTGAGCTGGATTCAAAGGGGTGACGACTTCGATTTGGTAATCCTTGATGGAAGCATAGCGAATGACGATGGATCGCTGTTGGCCAAGGAGATGCAAAAAATTAAAAGGGATTTGCCGTTGGTGCTTCTTACCTCCCTGGGTCGTCACGAGACCTCGAATATATTCACTGCCGTCCTCACCAAACCCATCAAGCCTGCTCAATTGTATGCAGTCTTGCTTGAGCTATTTGCCAAGAAGTCCGGGGGAGAATCTTCACAGGAACATGATTCTGAAGGGGGTGCATCGGTTCCTTTGCCAAGCATCCTGCTTGCCGAGGACAACTCATCGAATCAAAAGGTCATTATGGCCATGCTCAAGCGCCTGGGCTACAGGGCAGATCCCGTCGCCAATGGAATAGAAGCCCTGCAAGCCCTCGATCGTCAGCATTATGATATCGTTCTTATGGATGTCAGAATGCCCGAGATCGGCGGCCTGGAGGCTACTAAGATCATCCGTCAGCGCTGGCCCGAGAATGGTCCGAAGGTGATTGCCATAACTGCCCATGCCCTGGAAGGCGATATGAAGAAATGTTTGGATAGCGGCATGGACGACTATATCAGCAAGCCTGTAACGATGCGCGATCTGGGGGAGGTATTGAACAAATATTGGCCGGCATCTAAAGATCAGCATATTTAAGATGGATGAATTGGCGGAAAAGCTCGACAATATTAAAATAGTTATATGTTTTTTTCATTTTATTTGAGCCAAATTCCATTTCATAAAATCTGTCTGGAGCTTTTTTGCCCAAAAACAGCAGATTCAAGCCTGTCTCTGATTCATTTGTAAATAAAATGCTGCATAATTCTGCAATACTATTGAGACATAACAAATGTCAGGACTACATAATCGTAAAGATTAAGTCTCTTCCAACCAACTAATTCATAGCGCAGTGATTGAATTTGGCTCGTTTGTCGGCCATGTCAATGCGCTGAAAACCGCAATTATCCGCATCTGAATCTACAGTCGAGTTCGCACCACGTAGCCCTCAATTGGATCACACAAGTCCGCGAGTCAGACAAGAGCAATGGGTCAGGACCAGGAGCGATAAATAGATGGATGCAGCCATGAGGCAATCTGGAATCGATATTATTGGTGTTGTTCCCTGGGGGACGCATCTTTGCCAATTCTATGATACCTGTCAGGATTTGACCGAGATTCTTGTCCCCTATTTTCGGGAAGGCTTGAAAGCCGGCGAATTTTGTATGTGGATTACCTCTGCTCCTTTGCAGGTTGATTCCGCCGTCAATGCCTTGCGCTCGGAAGTTCCGGACCTGGACGATTACATTGAAAAAGGCCAGATCGAGATCCTTGATTACAGCCAATGGTATACGATATCCGGCAAATTCTCTGCAAACGAAGCTCTCAATGGCTGGGTGAACAAGCTCAAGGCGGCATTGGAGCGGGGATACGCCGGTTTGCGGCTCTCCGGGAACACGTTTTGGCTGGAGAAAGATGACTGGGAGAACTTCACCAAATACGAGGAGGCTATTAACGACACCATCGGGCGCTACCCCATGCTGGCGATCTGCACCTATTCTCTCCAGAAATGCAGGGCACTGGAGATACTGGACGTCGTCGCCAATCATCAGTTTGCCCTGGTCAAACGCTCCGGTATTTGGCAGATCATCGAGAGCCCTACTCAAAAAAAGATGGCTCAAACGCTGCAAAAGCGGGAGGAAGAGCTTCGCGAGCTTGCCCTGAAGACCAATGCCACGCTGCAAGAGAGCGAGCTGCGCTATCGTACTCTCTTCAACGCCATGACGGAGGGCTTTGCTCTCCATGAGATCATATGCGATGAAGCGGGCGAGCCGGTCGACTTCAGGTTCCTCGATGTAAACCCTGCGTTTGAGCAACTCACCGGACTGAAGCGCGGGGACTTGATCGGCAGGACGCACAATGAGGTGCTGCCGGGAGACAGCCCGCTCTGGGTGAAGGCTTACGGAGCCGTGACATTGACCGGCGAGCCTGCCCAGTTTGAGCATTATTCTCCGGCGCTGGCCAGGCACTACCAGGTGTTTGCCTACCGTCCTGCACCCCGCCGATTCGCCGTCATCTTCATGGATACCACCGAGCGCAAGCGAAAGGATGAGGAACTGCGGGTCAATCTGTTGAAATATTCGGTGCTTTTTGATTCGTTTCCTCTCGGGATCACCGTCTCAGACCGGAATGGACGAATCCTGGAGACCAATAACGAAGCGGTGATGATTCTTGGCGTTCCTTTGCATGAGCATACGGGCCGAGAGATCAACGGCGCTGAGTGGAAGGTCATTCGCCCGGACGGCTCGCCCATGCCGCCTGAAGAGTACGCCAGCGTGCGTGCCCTCAAAGAAAAAAAGCGTATCGAGAACATGGAGCTGGGGATCGTCAAGAGCGATGATGTTGTTACCTGGATCAATGTAACTGCAGAACCGATTCCTCTGGATGGGTATGGTGTGGTCGTTACCTATAGCGACATAACCGAATCCAAGAGGATGAAAGACGCACTGCGTCAGGCAAATGAGCGCTTGGAGACGGCTTTGCAGGGAGCCGGGGCCGGGACCTGGGACTGGAATGTAAAAACCGGCCATATCGAGTGGTCTTTAGAGCTGTTTGGGATATTCGGCATTGATCCAAAGAGCAATGCCGCATCTTTCCGGGCGTGGAGCAGCATTTTGCATCCTCAAGATAAAGATGCTGCCGGTTCGAGAATTGAGAGAGCACTGAAGGAGCGAACCGGGCTCAACAGCGAATATCGCATCATCAGGCCGGACGGCAGCGTGCGCTGGATTAACGCTCTTGGAAAGGGCATTTATGACCAGGGCCGGCCCGTCCGGATGATCGGAATATGCATAGACATCACAGAGCGAAAGCGGCAGGAGGAACGGCTTTCCAAACTCACTCGCCTCTACGCGGTGCTCAGCCGGGTGAATGAGGTCATAGTGCGAAAACAGGATGCCGGATCGATGTTTTCCGATGTCTGTAAGATTGTGGCGGAAGTTGGCTCTTTTCCGCTGGTTTGGATCGGGCAAGTGGAAGGCGGGCGAGTGGTTCCTGCGGCCTGTGCAGGCCCGGCGGTCGGATATCTCAAAGAGATTCGAGTTGAGGTTGAAGGAAAGCTTGGCAGCGGACCGACTGGAACCTGTATTCGAGAGGGAAGGGCTGCAAAAAATGACGACTTTGACTCCAACTCGGCCACGCTCCCCTGGCGCAAAGCGGCTTTGCGTTACGGATTTCGCGCTTCGGCCTCGTTTCCATTGCGCTGTCGGGAAAATATCGTTGGTGCCCTCACCATCTATGCCCTGGAGCCCCAAGCCTTTGATGCCGAGCAGATCGAACTATTGGAATCCCTGAGCGCTGATATTTCCTACGCGCTAAATGCTCTCGACCAGGAGCGGATGCGTCTCCTGGCTGAAGAGGAATTGCGCAAGAGCGAGCAACGTTTTGCCACCACCCTGGCCAGCATTGGCGATGCGGTCATAGCAACCGATATTGACGGCAAGATCACCTTCATGAACAATGTGGCCGAGGCGCTGACGGGATGGAATCTCCAAGAAGCAAAGATGCAGACTGTCAAGATCATTTTCAAGATCATCAACGAGTACACAAAAGCCGAGGTTGACGATCCCATTGCCAAAGTGCTGGAAAAGGGAGCGGTAGTCGGTCTTGCCAACCACACGATCCTCATTAGGAAGGACGGAATAGAAATTCCCATCGATGACAGCAGCGCGCCGATAAGAGATCGAGACGGCAATATAACGGGTGTTGTACTGGTATTCCGCGACATCACCGAACGCAAGAGGGCGGAAGAGCAGCTCTGCCGAAACAACGAGCGGCTTGAGATCATATCTTATATTGCCAGCCGGCTGCTCGAGAGCAAGACGCCCCGCCGGATCGTGAGGGATCTGTGTCTCAAGGTAATGAAATTTCTGGACTGTCATGTCTTCTTCAATTATCTCATTGATGAACGGGAGAAGCGCCTCCACCTGAACGCGTGGGGAGGCATTGCGGAGGATAAGGCCCGGGAGATTGAATGGCTGGATTATGGCGAGGCTGTCTGCGGCCTTGTGGCCCAGCAGGGCTGCAGGATTGTGGCCGAGAATATTCAAGAGACCATCGACTCAAGAACGGAACTGGTTAGGTCCTTTGGCGTCCAATCTTATGTCTGCCACCCGCTGCTGGAGCAGGGCAAGGTTATCGGCACGCTGTCTTTCGGCTCTAAATCACGCGGCTCGTTTAGCGAAGAAGATCTGGAGATGATGAAGGCGGTGGTGGATCAGGTTGCAGTCGCCACCGCCCGCATCAGAGCTGAAGAGGCCTTGCGGGAGAGTGAGAGGCGCTTCAGGTTGTCTTTGCGCAACGCGCCTGTTTCGGTGGCGGCTCAGGACCGGGATCTCCGCTTCCTCTGGGCATACAACCAGAAGACCGTGAATCCTACAGAGGTTGTGGGAAAGACCGATCGGGACCTGTTCGAGCCGCAGGAAGCAGCGCATTTGATTGAGCTGAAGCGCCGGGTCCTTGAGACCGAGTCGGAGGTCCGCGAGCAGCTATGGCTTATGCGCGGCGGCAAGCCGATGTTCCTGGATGTATTCCTGGAGCCGATTCGTGATGAGGCCGGGAAAGTTGCGGGCATCGGGATCGCTACGGTCGATTTGACGCCGATGAAGCTGGCCGAGGAGGCTTTGCGCCAGAGCGAGGAGCGACTGCACCTGGCCGCAGAAAGCGGCGAGGTCGGCACCTACACCCACGACTTTATTTCCGGCCAGAGCTACTGGTCTCCTGAACTCAAGAGGCTCTTCGGCTTGATGCCTGACGAACCTTTCCTTCTGGATGCGGATGGAGTGCCGGTGGCCGTGCATCCCGCGGACCGCCCCGCATATCTGGCAGCCATGACCGCAGCCAATAATCCTTACGGCGATCGAAACGGAGTCCTGGAACTGGACTCGCGCATCGTTCATTCCGATGGCAACATTCGATGGCTGCGAATTCGTGGGACCACCAAATTCGCGGGAGACGCCAATTCCGAGAACCTGCGGCCCTGGCGTGCGGCAGGGGCTGTGGTAGACATCACGGAGCGCAAGAACTTCGAGGAGGCGCTCCGCAAGGCCAAGGATGAGCTGGAGCTGCGCGTCCTGGAGAGGACCGCTGAGCTGTCCGAGGCGAAGATGGAGCTGGAACGCTCAAATGCCGGGCTGAAGGCGGAGATTGTCGAGCACGAAAAGACGGAAGAAGCTCTGCGCAAGGCCAAGGAGCTGGCAGATGCGGCAACAAAGGCCAAATCAGAGTTCATGGCCAACATGAGCCATGAGATTCGAACTCCCATGAATGCAGTGATCGGCATGACCTCTCTTCTCCTGGATGATGATTCATTAAACGCAGAGCAAAGAGATTTCATCGAGACCATCAGGATGAGCGGCGATGCGCTCATGGTAATAATAAATGATATCCTGGATTTCTCGAAGATGGATCAGGAGAGAACGGTGCTGGAGGAGCAGCCGTTCAGTCTTCATAAATGCATTGAAGAGTCTATCGATCTGGTGGCCGTCCAGGCCGATGAGAAGAACCTGAATCTGACTTATGCGATTGATGAGAATGTTCCTGATGAGATAATGGGAGACCCGGCAAGGCTGCGCCAGGTACTTGTCAATTTATTGAGCAATGCCGGCAAGTTCACCCGCGAGGGAGAGATCAGACTTTCCGTCTCAGACAGAGTCTCTGCCGAAAATCATGAGATTCATTTCGCGATTCAAGACACGGGGATCGGCATCTGTGCAGAGAATATCGAAAAATTGTTCAAGCCCTTCAGCCAGGTCGAGACGTCTGCTGCGCGCAGCTATGGAGGAACGGGCCTCGGGCTGGCCATAAGCAAGAAGCTGGTGGAGCTGATGGGCGGCAGGATTTGGGTGGAAAGCGTTCTTGGGAAGGGCTCTATATTCCATTTCACCATCAACGCGCCCGCAGCTCCGAGCGTTGCGAAGCCTTTCTTGAATATCATTCAGCCCCAGCTTGTGGGCAAACATGTGCTGATAGTCGACGATAATAAAACCAACCGGCATATCCTGGGTCTGCAGGCGTATTCCTGGGGGATGGTGCCCCTGATCGCATCTTCGGGCCGGGACGCTCTAAGCTGGATTCAAAGAGGGGACGACTTCGATTTGGTTATCCTCGATGGGGATATCGCCGATATTGATGGATTGGTGTTGGCCAAGGAGATGCGAAAGGTCAACCGAGCTTTGCCGCTGGTGCTCCTCACTTCATTTGGTCGTGTTGATGCCTCGGATATATTTACCGTCATTCTCACAAAGCCGATTAAATTGGCTCAACTATTTGTCGTCCTGCTCGATCTTTTCGCCGGAAAGCCAACGGATGTATCATCTCGGGCCAGAGGGGATGATGATAATGCATCGGTTCATTCGCCACGCATCCTGCTTGCCGAGGACAACTCATCGAATCAAAAGGTCATCATGGCCATGCTCAAGCGCCTGGGTTACAGCGCGGACCCTGTTGCCAATGGAATTGAAGCCCTGCAAGCCCTCGGTCGCCAGCATTACGATATCGTGCTCATGGATGTCAGAATGCCCGAGATCGGCGGCCTGGATGCGACAAGGATCATTCGCAGGCGCTGGCCTGAAAATGGGCCCAAAGTGATAGCCATAACTGCCTATGCCCTGGAAGGCGATATGAAGAAGTGTCTGGACAGCGGCATGGATGACTATATCAGCAAACCTGTGAAGATGAGCGATCTGGAGGAGGTATTGAATAAGTATCTGCCCGAATCCAATTAAAATTGATATTTTTTTTATAGTATGGATATTTCTATTTTTCATGCAATTTTTGCATTTCCATTACTATTTTTTATATTTTTGCCACCATATTTAAATTTTCAATCTTTTTATATTCTAATATTCTTTTATAAGTCTGATAATAATTATATCGAGCTAAATCTAGCTGCTCTCAAGATTTGTCATGCTTTTGTTATTTATAGACTTTTTCTTAATGATAAGTCCTAATTGCTCATTGAATCTTATATAAAATACTTTGTGATCAAATTTTGTAAATAGGCTTAAATACAATTCAGTACTATTGATTGTATAATTTAATGAGCAGAAATTTTGGCGTTAGTGGTCTGCATATTTTGCTGGCGGAAGATAATGCATTAAATCTGAAAGTCTCCCAGCTCATGCTCAGGCGTTTGGGATGCTTTGTGGACACGGCTCTAAACGGCCTCGAAGTCTTATTGGCGCTTGAGCGGAAACCATACGACGTGATCCTTATGAATATCTGCATGCCCAAAATGGACGGCCTGACAACTACCAGGATAATCCGACGGCGACTGCCGGATGGTGGGCCGAAGATAATAGCAATAACCGCCAGCGGTCTTCATGGTATCCGGGAGAAATGTCTCGAAGAAGGCATGGATGACTTTCTCGGCAAGCCGGTGAAGATTGGCGAACTTGCCGATATGCTGAGGAAATATCGGCCAAAGAATTTCGATTGCGATTGGAATGGCTGCAAAGATGCGATAAGCATGTGTGATTCCCCAAAGAAAAACCATTAATTCGATGGCAGGTGTGCTTGGAAACTTGCATCAAGAGGGATCGATGGATAGATGATAGATAGACGGCGGAATAAATCACCGCGAGAGAACTTGGCGAGGTGATTTCTGCCTATTAAATCCTGCGGATTGAGCCAGTCTATTAGCCCCAGGAAGTCATCCGTTTGCGATGTAAGATTGGACTTTTTCAGGCTTGGATTTAGCTAGAGCAAGATTTTATGCCGCTAAGAGCAAGTGCAAATCAAACATCCCTGAAATCGTGACCTGAAAAATTTTTGGAGCGAAGGCTTACCACATCATATGGTATGCTGTGCTTCTCCTGTATCAAGTGCCGGCGAAGGCACTCGGCTTCCCTGGAATATGAGGAAGCGGTAGCTTTTGCATAGGCCATTCCCTCGGCTGTGAGCATATATTCATATCTTTGCAGCCATCGCCCTTCTCGCTCGTAGTGCCTCTGATCCTGATAGATCATTCCCGTCGCCACGAGGATCTGAATGTCCTCAAAGAGCCTCTCGCTGTAGGGAAAGCCGTAATCGGTGTGAAAGGAATAGTCGAAGAGCCCGGATAAATTTGCATCCATTTCTTTGAGCCGGGACACGATCCGGTAGAGCCAGGTTATATTTCTGATCCTCGGAACCAGGATCTTCGGGCCGAAGGTCTCGGAAAGCTGCTGGTGCAAAGTGTAGAAAAGCAAGAGCAGTCCGTCGATGGGAAGATAGCTCTCCGAGCGGATGAAGCTGAGGAGCTTGAATGCTTGCGCCCTTATTTCTTCCTGCGAGATCGCAATTTCCGCATCGGAGAAAAAGGAGAGCGCGATCTGGCGCGTCAAGGTCTTGACGAGACCCGCAGCAAGAGCCGATTCATCATAAAAAAAGCCTCCCGACTCGGTTCTCATGGACTTCGGAACGCCGCTCCCCACGGTGACATCCACCAGAGATTTGTATTTTTTGCCAAGTCCGTCCTCGAAGAGCTTCTTCATGCGACCGTTTCGACAGATAGTGGCCAGAGCCATGCGAATGTCTGGTGAAAGCGTGCTGTGGTCAAATCTCGATGCCAGAGGATAGCTTTCTGCAAATTTTATGCGCTGCAGCAATTCTCGCGAAACGTCATCGCCCTTATCCCAGATGAACCTGAGAAGATCGGCATCCGTGTATTCCCGGAAAAAGAGAAGAATTCGAGAGACAGCTTCATCCTTATCCATACCGGACAGAGCACTCTCCAAAGCCGCCAGCAGCATGGAACGGATGGACTGGACAGTGGGATGATAAACAAGCGCGTTGTAGTGATGTGCCCTGGCGATGAGCATCGATTCCGCTGCGGTATGCGACATCTCGGCCCGATAGTCGCCGTCTCCCGCCAGCACTATCTTGCCATTTTGAATGGTCAGCGCTTGCAGGATCTGATCTGCGTCCACCAGGCCAAGACTCACGCCCGAGTGGTGAGAGTCGCGCAGGAGGAAGTCGATCCGATCCGCATCAAGGTCTCCGGCGATGATCTGGCCCAGGGGCGAATTTCCGCCCAGAGCAATTTCGGCCACGTCTAAAAAAAGTGAATCAATATCGGAAAAAGACTCCTCACAGGCCCGCAGGGCTTGCATGCCGAAGGGATGGCGGATGATAATCTCGCGGGTAAAATCCTCGTGCCGGGAAATCGGGCGGGCTGCAAGCCTCGGCTGCAACTCAGGATTGCGGCCAAGGACGCCTTCCACGGCATGAGAGAGCGCCGAGTGGCCCACATCATGCAGCAGCCCTGCCAGACGGACCTTCTGCACATCTTTTGCGGGCAGTTGCAGATGACCGGCAATCAGCCCGGCCACATGCATGGTTCCGACGGAGTGCTCGAACCGGGAGTGGTTCGCACCGGGATAGACGGCATCCACCAGCCCTAGCTGCTTAATCCCTTTCAACCGCTGCAGCGGTCGGGACTGAATGAGACGCCATTCCATCTCGTTTGTCTGGATGACCCCGTGAACGGGATCGCGAATGAACCACTGCTCGCTCATACCGAAACTCCGGACGGGCTGCCTGAGCCGCCCTATCCCAAATATCTTTCCAGGATTTTTGAGACTATTTTAGATATTCTACTTATGTTCCATGTTTTCAGTTCATGCCGTAATAATTTTTGCATTCATTTCTCATGATCTGGACGTTCTGAGAGCTGTCTGTGACAGGATTGCCTGTATCGAGAACGGTTCCATAACATCCATAGAGGAGAATGAGGAAAAGCGATCCTGGCCGGTGCATGGTGCAGGATAGAAAGAGACGCGTGACCATCATCAGAAAATTTTTATAAAACAGGGCAATTTAAGGTTGGTGTGCTTTCAGCCGATTAGGCCCCCTTTGCTAATGATTTGGCAGTCCCTCAAATGAACGCCCATTGAGAGAGCTTCCGGCATCTGCTAAGTGTTCTTGCGAGATATACCGGGCTCTCCTCTTATTTTTGCTCTTCTATTTGGACCGATTTCAAGGTCGAAATAGGCCATCAATTTGTTTGAAGTCTATCCTCGCCGTCGCATCGAGCGAGAGCGGCGTGATGGAGATCATCTTGTCCTGGTAGATCGTCCGTACGTCCGTTCCTTCCTCATCGCAGCAGATCAGGTCGCCGGCGATCCAGTAGTAGGGCCTTCCTCTCGGATCAAAGCGCTCCTGCACTTCGGTCTTGAAGATCTTGCGTGCCAGCCTTGTCACCACGATCTCCGTGTCCTCGGTGGCAGTGACCGGCACGTTCAGATTCAGGACATCCACGCCTTCGGGCAGTCCGTGCTCCAGAACCTTGGCGGCCACGCGATGCAGAACTTTGCTGGCCACATCGAAGCTGTGCTTCTCGTCAAAGTGCATGTCGAATTTGTCGCCCTGATCGACGGCCTGGATGGATGCTGCAATCGACGGAATGCCGTAGCTTGCCGCCTCCAGGGCCGCGCCGATGGTCCCGCTGGTGGTGACCGTATCGGTGCTGATATTCTCGCCCACGTTGATCCCTGAGACGACGAGATCGGGCAGCTCTCCTTTCATGATGGCGAAGATGCCGATGATGACGGAATCGACGGGTGTTCCCGTGACCGCAAAAGCCTTGAGGCCGTTCTGGTTTGTTTGCGCATAGCGCAGCGGCTCAAAGACGGAGACCGATCTTCCCACGCCGCTCTTCTGGCTGGAGGGCGCGACTACCACGATCTCGCCCAGGCCCTGCACGCCTTTTGCGGCGGCTCGAAGTCCTGCGGCATAAACTCCGTCATCATTGGTGACCAATATGCGAGGCATCCCGGCCACCTTTCTTTTGCCGGGTATTAAAATATCTCTAATTGAACATCTCCAGCAGCCTTTCCACGATCTTGGCGAAGCTGCCGCTGGCCGTTGTCTCTTTTTCCATGAAGGAAATCCCCGCATCACCCAGTGCGCAGACCCGTGGATCGATGGGAATTGACCCGAGGAACTGCACATCCATCTCCTCTGCCATCCTCTGCCCGCCTCCGGCGCCAAAGATGTTGACGGCTTCCCCGCAGTGAGGACAGACGAGGCCGCTCATGTTCTCCACGATGCCGAGCACCGGCAGCTTCATGGCCTTGACCATGTTCACGGCTTTGCGTGAATCCAGCAGCGAAACCTCTTGGGGCGTGGTGACGATTATCGCCCCGGCCAGGTCCGGGATGAGCTGCAGAACGCTGATCGGCTCATCGCTGGTGCCCGGCGGCAGGTCGATGAGCAGAAAGTCCAGGTCGCCCCAGTTCACTTCCTGAATGAACTGCTTGATGGCCGCCATCTTCATGGGGCCGCGCCAGACCACGGGCGAGTCCCGGTCGGCCAGAACCAGGGCCATGGATGCCGCCTTAATACCACCGGCACTGGCGGGCTCAATGCCCGCCTCGCCCTGTGTCAGCCTCTCGTCCTCGATTCCCAGGAGCTTGGGAATGTCCGGGCCGGTGATATCGGCATCCAGAACGCCGACCCTGTATCCCTTTAAATTTAGCGCCTTGGCCAGGTTTACGGAGACCGTGCTCTTTCCCACGCCGCCCTTGCCGCTGGCGATGATGATCTTGTGCTTGACCCGTGCCATCCGGTCGACCGTACGTGTGCATTCCGTTCCTGCACTCTGATCCTTGCAGGAGCCTTTTTCTGCGCAGGCATCGCATTTGCTCTTTTGTTCCGTCATGAAATTCATCCGCTGTAATTGTCGCATTTTATTTCGTATTTTATTTCGTATTTTATTTGGTCGAATCGAAATTTATTGCTTTGACTTAGACTACATCGTAATTTATTGCATTGCCTTTGACCACATCGCAATTTGTCATACTGCAATTGGCTGTATCTCAATTGGTTATTATGATTTGTATAACAATAGTTAGTATAACAATGGTGATTATCGAAATCCAAATTGGACAAACCTGGCTCGATAGATCCGAGATTCGGTAGCACAAGGTTGAATGAAATATATTCGCTGCAAAAATTTCTCCAATAATTGCTGCAAAAATTTCTCCAATAATTGCTGCAAAAATTTCTGGAATTATGGCAAGAATTATGATTGGAATTAAAGCAGGAATTATGGCCTAAATAGTGGCTGCAATCGTGATGCCGTATCTGAAATGCTTGATCGATCATTCGTTTTCAGACTTCGCTGCCATCTGCATGAAAATAAAGCTTGCCGCCATGCAGCCTTCTGGAAATCTGGCCGTCGCGCTCCATGATCTTGCAGTATTTTATGGCATCGCTGCTCTCTATTCCCAGCAACGCGCAGATCTCTTCCAGCGTGCAGGGCCTGCGGGATAACAGCTCTGTCAGCCGGCAGCCTGTCCTCTCCGGCACGCTCCAGTCCCAATCGGGAATCAATTCCGCGCCCGGAAAGATCTCCAGCATTCTTTGCATCTCTTCCTCGGTGAGGGGCTCGACCGGCTCGGCAGGCGGGCGGACCACGGTGTTGAGCTGGATGCGGTCCGGTTGAGTAGACTCGGCAGCTCTCGCAATCATCTCTGCGTCGTGGTCGTTGATGTCTTTCACCAGCATGACCTCAAGCCATATCTCGCCGGAAAATTCCTTCCTGAAGTCCTTCAAGCCCTGCACGATCTCGTCGATCTTGAGATCCGGTGCCGGTCGGTTGATGGCATAAAAGGCATCTCTGCTGGCCGCATCCAGCGACGGCAGGACCACATCGGCGGCGGCTACCTCCTTTCGGACTTGCGGGCTGGTGAAAAGAGTGCTGTTGGTAATCACGGCCACGGGAGAGTCGACCAGCTCTTTTGCCCGGCGCACCACATCGCCCAGGTCCGAACTCAGCGTGGGCTCGCCGGACCCTGCAAACGTAAGGTGGTCGAAGGGCTCGTCCCGCCGATTTGCGATCTCCCTCAAAACCTTCTCAGGCGGCACGAAGCGACCGCGGCATGAGGTGAGAGAGGTCGTTCTGCCCAGCTCGCAGTAGATGCAGTCAAGGTTGCACGTCTTGTACTTCAGCAGGTCAACGCCCATGGAGAGGCCGAGGCGGCGAGACAGCACAGGTCCGAAGAGGTATCCCATATTTATCCCTTGTTTTTTGCCGATTCTTTGTCGCTTGTCTTCTTTGATTGCTCTGATCAAAATGGCGTATCCCGTCTGATCGCGCTAGCCTGACCTATTCGCTGCGACTATCTTTCCATTCTTATGTATGATCCGCCAAGAGATTTAACTCTATTTGCCAGATCATCATCTGACGCTATCTCTCGGGAACCGTCCGCCTTGATTCTCTGCCATTTCATAATTTCTGCTGCGGCTTTATTGCGGAATAGAATGTAACCATCTCTCTGCTTCCAAGTCCATCTTCGGGAAGCAGATTATCATGATTTTCTATCTCGGAAAAGCCGCAAGCGCTTAGAATCTGTTCCAGAGTATCAGTGCTGTAATAATGGTTCCAGAAACGGTAGACGCGGTATTGCTCCGATTCGGAGAGTTGCTCCGATTCGGAGAGCTGATTCGATTCGGAGAGTTGATGAGGCTCGAAGATTACGATGTGCTGTTGAAGTATGACCTTAGCCTCAGGATAATCGAATGTCTCCGAGAGGGCAAGATACGGTTCTCTCTTCCAAAATCCCGTCTCCTCCAACTCCCAGGATTTGCCGATATGATTCATCTTTTCCGGCGCTTTGGTATTCAGGGTGTCGAAGATGAACAGTCCGCCCGGCTTGAGGGCGCTCAAGACATTCTTGAGCAAGACTGCTCGATCATTTGGAACCAGAACATCGAAATCGCAAAAGATCATCATTGCAAGGTCAAACCTGTTCCGGAAAGCCTCAGGCAGATCATCCAGATAATTCGCATAAATATATTCAATGTGCAAGTCTTTCTTCTTCGCCTCTCTTTGGGCATAATCCACGGAACGCCTGGAAAAATCAATCCCGGTAACTGCATGCCCTCTTTCGGCCAGGACCTCGCTGTATAATCCCGGACCGCATCCGAGATCAAGTATTGTCGCGCCTTTTTTTCTCAGGATTGTTTCTATCCAATCGATTGTTTTGATGATTGTCGATCTCTTTCGGCTTGCGGAATCCGTTTCCTGGCTCAGATGCGCCATAAGCAGATACTGAGAGATGTGCTCGTCCTCCCACATGCTCGCAGTTCCTTTTTCATAGATCGGTGGGCGTTTTGTCAGTGCAAGAATGCTTGGTATCTGCAACTAATCACTCTCTTTCCAGGATTGAATTTCTGAGGATCATAAATCTAATGCCTGATATCAGCAAAGCTTAAAAGACGGCGGACCGATTAATCCGCCATGGACAAGGCCCTTGAACTGATCAAATTGCTCGGCCAGAGCGATGACTACTTCGAACGCCAGAAAGCCGCCTGGGCGCTGGCGAATCTGGGGGAGACAGCTATCGATCCGGTTGCCAAGGCCCTGGAAGCGGGCGAGTTCTCGGACCTCCGGTACAAATCCGCCTGGATACTGGGGAAGATCGGCAGCCAGCGAGCGGTGGAGCCATTATGCCGGGCTCTCCTCAATGATCCGGATCACGTGGTTCGCGAATGGAGCGCCGCCGCCCTGGAGGCAGTGGGCAGCCGCGAGGCTGCGCCTGCGCTGGTACTGGCCATGAAGAACGACAGCTCCAAAGATGTGCGCCTGCGAGCTGCGGTGGCGCTTCGAAGCCTGCGGGCTGCAGATGAGCTGCGTTCCCTGCTCAGCCACCCGGAGCCTGAGGTTCGCGGGCTGGCTGTGACGGGTCTCGCAAAGATCGGGCACCGCGAGTCGCTGGATGAAGCGGCCCGCCTTCTGGAGGACGAGGACACAGAAGTCAGACGCCGGACAGCCGCATTTATGGCCGAGTTTGCCTGCGACGAGGCCCTGGACTCTTTAGCCCGCTTGCTTCGGGACGCCGATCCTGCCGTGCGCACCGAAGCCCTCAAGTCACTGGGAAAGATCAAGGGCGAGAGAGCCTGCACCCTGGCGCTGGAAGCCCTCCGGGACGAGGACTGGAACGTTCGCTACACGGCAACGACGGCTCTTGGCGAGATCGGCCACAGCAATGCCCTGGACAGGCTGGTGGAGATCATGTTCGGCCAGGATGACGAGGAGATCCGAGCCTGGGCGGCCTGGAGCCTGGGAGAGATCGGCGACGTTCGAGCGGTGGAGCACCTGCAGAAAGCCTACAAGACCTGTCCCACGGAAGTCATGAAGATGGCCAGGGATTCGCTGGTGGAGGTTTTTAAAATAGAAATTTGAGATAGAATTTTGGGCAAAATATTGTCCAAAACCGCAAATCCCGCCGATAGGTTGAGATTGAGCCCCAAAAATTGGGGCTTGGCTTAGCACAAGGGATAAGATGAGGCGATCAAGCCTCAGATCGTCTCATCATAGATCCGCCCAAATAATTCATTCCTTGCCGCCAAATCGACATTCAATAATCGTCATGGCGACCTTTTTCACCCTCGCTTCAAAATCCGCCTCACGGCGTGCTGCTTGCCACTCCACCAACAGTTCCCGTGATCAGTGAAAATCCTTCTCCGCTTGCTGCCGGATTAATCGGACTGATCTGAACCGTCCAGTAGCCTCCGGCCTGATTTCTGAGGAAGTAGTAGTCATAGTTCGAGCCGGTAACGTGCTTGATGTTCTGGCTGTCGCTCTGCGAATCGAGAACGGTACCATCCGGCTTGATCAAAGCTACACGGAAGGGATTGCTCTCCCAGGTTAGACCTACCATTTCCGCTATCTGTGATGATGCGCCAGCCGTTCCCAGCGTCGTCTGAGTGCTTCCAAGCGGCCTTGCGAATTTGAGCGGCGCTCCTGCAGAATAGGCCACGCCGTTCTCCACTTTGAGCGCATCGAGAGCCGTGACGGAAATTCCCCAGGGCAGAATTATCGCCGATCCGGCAGGAATCGTGTAGCTGGTGGGCGAGGTGCCTGCTATTGCCTGGCAGACTCCGTTGACGCAGGTCTTTCCGGCTTCGCAGACAACAGGCGTGTGGATGCAGCCCCAGATGGAATCGCAAACATCGACTGTGCACGCATTCCCGTCATCGCAGTTTTTCAGTATATGAACGCAATTGCCCCGGCTGTCGCAGGCATCGTAGGTGCACGCATTACCGTCGTCGCAGTTCTTCAAAATATGCACGCAATTGCCCTGGCTGTCACAGGAATCTTGCGTGCAGGCATTTCCGTCATGGCAATTTTTTGGGGTATGAGTACAAGATGTGCCATTGTAGGAGTCTGCAGTACACGCATTATTATCATCGCAGCTTGTCAGAGTATGGACACAATTTCCTTTATAGCAGTAGTCAAAATTGCCGGCATCTCCATCATCACAATTCTTTGAGATGTGTACACACTCTTTCCCATTAAAGGAATCAATGGTGCAAAGATCGCTGTCATTGCAGTCCGGCGTATGTGAAATGTGTCTCATTGCCTCGGTCGTGCTGTTATTTGCGCTGCCGGCGTATATCGGCTCATTGGCGCAAACTCCTGCCTTGCACGAATCCAGAGTGCTGGCATTCCCGTCATCGCAATTTTGCTCGGTATGCACGCAACTGGTTCCATCGTAGCTATCCACAGTACAGAGATTGCCGTCATCGCAGTTTAACGGAGAAGAAACGCCAACTTCTGCTGAAAGAGATTCGGCGATGGTGGTGTTATTTGCGGCATTATTTTCCTCATCGGCAATGATGGATTCGGAATTGCCCTCGATTATATTATTCTGGCTTATCGGCGCATTAACGCAGCCTCCGGAACTGCAAGAGTCGGCAGTGCTGGCGTTGCCGTCATCACAGTTAATTTGCGAATGAGTGCATGAACCATCGCTGCATGAATCGGTTGTGCAGGCGTCGCCGTCATCGCAGTTAATTTGCGAATGAGTGCACGAACCATCGCTGCATGAATCGGTTGTGCAGGCGTCGCCGTCGTCACAGCCAATTTGCGAATGAGTGCATGAACCACCGCTGCATGAATCGGTTGTGCATGCATTGCCGTCACTACAATCCTTCTGAGTCTGAACGCACCCGGTCAGTGGATCGCATGAACATTCAGTGCACGGGTCGCTGCAACCGCAATTTTTTGCAGTGTTGGAGCATCCCGATTCAGTGCAGATATCGTCCGTACATGCATTGTTATCGTTGCAGTCTGCGGGCGAGCAATTGCCGCTTTGTGCCGATCCGCTGAGGGAAAATGCAAAGATGTTGGACACAATCAATGCGCCTAGCAAGATCAGCTTTAATTTGACATCAAAATTTATCTTTTCTCGTTTCATCGAACCCACTCTCCAATGAGTCGAGATCTCTCGGTTTCAGTATATAAAGAAGCGCATTCGGTATTTGCCTGTATCCTTTTCTTAGATGGTGTGAGATTGCAGCAAATGCCTTTGACGAATCACTCGAAACATCTATACTCAATCAGCGCCTGATGTCTGAAGCATGGATTACCCATTCAAGAGAGGATTTAAGCCCGATTTAGAGAGGATTGAAAAGGTTCTGGCGGAAGAGTTCCCTGTTGAGATAAAACGAGATGGCGAAAAGCTTCTTCTCAGCTACGGCGCTCTGAATAGCATTGAGGTCTGGATAGAGAACAAGAGGCTATTTGTTACCACAAAATCCGCTTCCGGAATTGCCGATGATGTTGTGCTGGATACCAACAAGCGCTACAGAGATTTCCTGGAAGGCGCAACCGGCTACACTGCGAAACAGAGACTGCAAATGGCGAAAAAAGAAGTCTTGAAATGATCCGTGGATCCAAATCCCCTGCCCCAATGTCAATCCCATAGACGCATTTGTGTGCTCCTGAAAGCGCAAGAGCATCCGAAACACGTATAGAGAATATGCGAAAAGGCCGTATTGATTATCAGTACAGGCTCAGCTTCCCCTTTACAAAATCCTCGACAAGGCGGTCGGTGCTCTCCAGCCAATGGTTGAGGATGCAGTCCACTTTCTTATCGAGGCCGGGAGTATGTTTGATGTTGCCCGAGATCCTCATGCCACGCAGCAGCGGCTGGCTGATGGGCGATCCGATCTTGCTCACCAATGTGACGTGGGCTTCCTCTACGCCCTCAAGCTCTGCAATATCCCTGGCGGCCATCTGGGCCAGCACATTGTAGATCTTGCCAACATGGCTGACGGGATTCTTTCCCGCAATCGCTTCCATGGTCATGGGCCGCATTGGTGTGATCAGGCCGTTGCCGCGGTTGCCCCGTCCGGTCGCGCCGTCGTCGCCCATCTCGATGGATGTGCCGGTCTCAGTCAGGTAGATATTGTCACCGGAATCCGCGCAGTTCACGCAGACTTCTGCATCGGCTGCTCTCAAGATCGCCTCTGCAACTCGCGCCTTGGCATCATCGTATTCCTCCCGGGATGAGATGAACTTTGAGACCATCGCTGCGGCTGCAACTATCGTTATTTTGTCGCCGATGCGCACTGCCATGAGCTTGGTGTCCTCCCCGACGCCTTTCACGCTGCGAATCTCCTTCTCCAGATCGAGGACGAGGCGCTCGACATAGTTCAAGGGCGCATAGCCGACGCCGATGGAGGTGTCGTTCGCACCGCGGCCCATGAGGCTCTGCAGCTCAGGTGCGCCCTCTTCCACGCGCGGCTCGACCCGGAATTGCTCCAGATTCGCCACCATTTGGTGAAGTTGGGTGGAAACAGCATCTTCAATTATTTCGTTCAGCGGCTTTGCCGACGGCCTGGTGGCCCTGCCGCCTACGATGACGCTCGGAGGTTTGATGATCTTGCCGCCGCCGAACTGCGGTGCGCTCTTGCCGGCTACTATCAGGACCTTGTCCACGTTGTGGTGCAGGATCTGTCCGAACTCATTCAGATAGAACTCGCACAGCGTGCGCGAGATGTTCTCTGAGATGCCGTCGGCCAGAGTGTCCGGATGCCCCAAGCCTTTGCGCTCCACTACTTCAAATGGAGGAATAATGTGTTTTTGCAGGATCAGCATTTCATCACAGAAAATAATTAGCATTATCAAAATTAAAATCTTTCTGAATTCTTCCGGGGTGTATTATCTATCCTAAAAAAATTATGTCGACTGCCGCAACGAAAAATTGTTGATTATCCAGGAATGAATTTATAAACAAGAAAGGCGCAAGTTTTCCGTATATGAGTGAATCAACGGCCGTTTCTGGTCAAGACACCATTCAGGAGTCGTTCGTAAAGAGGCTTGCCGCTCT
>Ga0310040_1000706_pt1 | contig 28744 bp, 21 predicted proteins | sample EPASupsiteHSE623_FD_200237 | JGI IMG/M metagenome (GOLD analysis project Ga0310040, IMG submission 200237) | Bioremediated contaminated groundwater from EPA Superfund site, New Mexico - Sample HSE6-23 (v2) (version 2) | ecosystem: Environmental > Aquatic > Deep subsurface > Groundwater >... | reverse complement strand
CCCGTATCCCCGCCAATCAAGCCCCAGGCCGGAGAATTGGGCGGGAGGCAGAAGCGGAAGCTCCGGATGATAATGGCGGGGAAGCGGCCAGCCCACGCAATGCACGAGATAAGGAAAAATCTGCGGACGGGGGATATTCCGCTCCAGATCGGCAAGCGCTGCGGCAAGAAAAAGATAATACGCCTTATGGTCCACGTTGACGTCCCCGGGATGAGAAACAAATATCTTGGTCGGCCGGTAATCCAGCAATATCTTTTTCAGGTCGGACAGTATATTTTCCCCGACATAAGCCGAGCCGTAGCTGAAGTTTTCTTTATAAGGCACCGCCGATATCCGGGTAAGAATGCTCTTAAACGGCTTTTTGCTTTTCCAGTATTTGCAGAAGATCGAAAAGGTGCCGAAATCAGGATAACCCAGGAATATCAGATCCTTGTCCGCCACTCCCATCAGACGCATAGCGTTCAAAGCCTCCCGCCGGCGCACCTCCCCCATCTGGATGAATTCCCCGGTACGGAATACCGGCCTCTTTTTATAAACAAGAAAGGCTAACTGGTTATGGTCTCCGTTAGTCAGGTAAACCACCTTCAGGGAGGACTTGCGGCGTAATGCCTCCTGTATGACTCCTGCGCAGGCGATCGCCTCATCATCCGGATGAGGCGCCAGGATAAGCACCCGGTCCGAGGAAGAAAAAGCCGGCAGCCCCTTTAAAATATCGCTGTTTGCTTCAGCGGCGGACGGCAGGCTTCCCGAAAGAAGGCCGGCCGATAAAAGGCCGATCGCAAAAATAAAACTTTTTATTGTGTAATGCATGATTTTTAAGCGGTCAAAACGCGTTTTTCCGTGAGTTAACGGAAATGAAGCTCCCTGGGCTAATCCTTCGACCTTGCTCAGGACAGGCGCCCGGGGTTTCTTTGTTACTTAAGCGGAATTCCTCCGAAGCACTCCCCCTCTTTGCGCAATCCTGCGCCGCATTCATCCCGTGGTCTTCTGCGTAGGAGAATAAATTACTTTAATTTATTCCGGCGGCGGGACAGCTTTTCCAGGAAAAATACCCATAAACCGCCCGAGAAAACAAAAACACAACATAAATACACCAGAATGTCGCCGTTCCTCGTATAAAAAGAACCTCCCGGTTCGATGCTGCCGACCCGGTAAATAAGATAACCTTCGCTAAAAATAGCGCGGCCCTGCCTGTCCCGCACCACACTCTTTATATTTCCTTTGCTGTCGATCACCGCGCTGACCCCGGTATTGGCTGCCCTGGCTACCCAGACGCGGTTCTCCACCGCCCGGAATACCGAGGATTGCAGGTGCTGGAAAGGCGCCCCGCTCCTGCCGAACCAGGCGTCATTGGTGATATTCACCAGAAACCCCGCGCCCTCCCGCACAAAACGCCGGCTAAGGTCCGGGAAAGTATCCTCGAAACAGATCAACACCGCAAATTTATACTGTCTTTCTTTGTTGTCTTTATCTCTCCCGTTGACCGTAAAGACCTTGAATTCCCTGCCGGGATAGAAATCGCCTATCGGCACCACCGTTTCCAGAAAACCGAATGTTTTTCTGAAAGGGATGAACTCCCCGAACGGCACAAGATGTATCTTACGGTACTCATCGCTGAGCTCTCCTCCGGAGGAAAGCAGAAAAGCGCTGTTGTAATATCCTCCGTCTTCCTGCGCTACCGCTCCGAATAACAACGGGACTTTCCATTCCCGCACGGAATCGCGCAGTTTAGAATAAAGCGCGGTATCCCGGCCCATTAACTCCGGAAAGGAAGCTTCCGGCCAGATGACCAGATCCGGCTTATCCTTGATCACCGCCTCTGCGGAGATCCCCAGGAATTTATTGACGATAAAATCCCTGCTGGAAACGGCCCATTTCAATTCCTGCGGAATATTGGCCTGGATCAAGGCGATCCCGAAGTCCCCGGCGACAGGCGGAGTAAAAAGCCGGAATAGACCGTAAGTCAATACCGCCATCACGCAGACAAGCGCCGGCGCGATCCTTCCGGCTGCCGCGTCCAGGGCCAGCCTGCCGGAGAACACCGGATAAAAAGCGGCGTTAAAAACCATTACCGCAAACGATACTCCCCATATCCCGGTAATATCGGCGATCTGTATGGCGGGAAGATTAAGATACTGTGTGTGGCCCAGCAGCGCCCAGGGAAAACCGGTCAACAGCCGGCTGCGGAAGTATTCCAGCGCGACCCAGGCGCTGGCCAAGAATAACGGCGCGAACGCCCGGGATAAGCGGCGGGAAAAAGAAAAAAGGAAACCGAAACAGGCGAAATATAACGCAAGGTAGGCGCAAAGAAGCAGCATTCCCGGCAGGGTTACCGCCGAAAGCCAGGAGATCGTCCCCAGCCAGAACAGGAACCCGCAGCATAAAAAGATAAAAGCGGTTTGCCTGCCGCTTTTACCTTCCGCGGCGTTAAAAATAGGAATAAAGGCCAGCCAGGCCGCAGGCCAGATATTAAAAGGCGGATAAGAAATGACCAGAAGCAGCGCCGAAGATATTATAAGCGAACCGGTCTTATTAAAAATTATCTTCCGCAGCATTTTTTGAATTTTTTCCCTGAACCGCACGGGCATGGATCGTTCCTGCCGACTTTATCGCCGGCGCCGGTATGCGCCTGATGCTGAACCGGGGCTTCCGTCTGTTTTATGGATTGCTCCGGCGTCTCTCCCGAAGCGGAGAAAGATGCCGCTTCCGGATGGCTCAATTCCTGCGAGGTCGTACTGAACACCCCTCTTACCTGTCTTTGCGGCTCTGGATGAAGTTTAAAAAGGATCTCCAGGGATTCTTCTTCCACGGCCGCGATCATATTGTTGAACATCTCAAACGCTTCGCGTTTATATTCCACCAGCGGATCCCGCTGCCCGTAAGCGCGCAAGCCGATCCCCTCGCGCAGATTATCCATCGCGTAAAGATGGTCCTTCCACCTGGAATCTATGATCTGCAGGAAAACCAGCCGTTCCATCAAACGCATATTTTCGGCGCCGGCCTCGTTCTCCTTACCGGAATAAGCCTCCGAGATCATCCCGTAAAGCGTGTCCTCCAGCGTGCCGCCTTCTTTCGCCAACAGCGTTTCCCGGGAGAACTCCAGGCCGAACTTGAGTTTCAGGGTATTCAGCAGAGCGTCGTAATCGATCTCGCCGGTGTTCTCTCCGGCGTACAGGACGGCGAGCCCGGCAACGCTCCTTTCCAGGATGGACAATATATTCTCTTTCAGCGATATCCCGTCCAGGATCTGCCTGCGCTGGCTGTAAACCACTTCACGCTGTTTATTCATTACGTTGTCATATTCCAGCAGCTGCTTGCGGATCTCGAAGTTATGCTGTTCCACCCGGCGCTGCGCAACTTCTATGGACTTGTTGATCCAGGGATGCTCGATCACCTGCCCTTCTTCCAGGCCGAGCCTGTCCATTATCCCGATCAAGCGATCCGAACCGAAAAGCCGCATCAGGTTGTCACCCAGCGACACGTAAAAACGCGACGACCCGGGATCTCCCTGCCTGCCGGAACGGCCGCGCAGCTGGTTGTCTATTCTGCGCGCTTCATGCCTTTCGGTGCCTATAATATGCAAACCGCCGGCTTCCACCACCCGGCGGTGCTCCTCTTCCGTTTCTTTCTTGTATTTCTCCAGCAACCGCGCGTATTCGGCGCGGCGTTCTTCTTCCGTCCCGAATTCCTTCTGCCGCAGGATACTTTTAGCTATGAAATCAGGATTTCCGCCCAGAAGGATATCCGTTCCTCTTCCGGCCATATTGGTAGCGATCGTCACCCCTTTATACCTGCCCGCCTGCGCCACTATCTGCGCTTCCATTTCATGGTACTTGGCGTTCAGCACCTGGTGATCTATACCGCGGCGTTTAAGCATATTGGAAAGCAATTCCGACTTCTCTATCGACACCGTGCCCACCAGCACCGGCCTGCCGGAAGCGTACATCTGCGTTATTTCCTCCACCACGGCATTGAATTTCTCCGCCTCGGTCTTGTAGATCCTGTCAGCATGGTTGATGCGGATCAAAGGCCTGTTGGTGGGAATAACCACCACGTCCAGCTTATAGATCGCCTTGAACTCATTGGCCTCGGTATAAGCCGTCCCGGTCATACCGGAGAGCTTTTCGTACATACGGAAGAAGTTCTGGAAAGTGATCGTGGCCAGGGTCTGGTTTTCCCTTTCGATCTTCATCCCTTCTTTCGCTTCCACCGCCTGGTGCAGTCCGTCGGACCAGCGCCTCCCGGGCATCAGCCTTCCGGTAAACTCGTCGACTATGATCACCTGCCCGTCTTTTACCACGTAATCCACGTCCTTCTTATAAAGATTGTGCGCCCTCAATGCCTGGATGACATGGTGGCGCCATTCCATCGTCTCCATATCGTGCAGGCTGGCGATGTTCAACAACGAACAGACCTTGGCCTCGCCCTGTTCCGTCAGATAAGCGTTGCGCGCTTTCTCGTCCACGATATAATCATACCCTTTGGAGAGGTCTATCCCTTTATATTTGGCGTCGATCTGCTCTTTCTCCATGATCAGCCGGCCCTGCAGGCGCGGTATGATCCTGTCTATAATGTGATATTTATCGGTGGATTCCTCCGCCGGACCGGAAATGATCAGCGGGGTGCGCGCTTCGTCCACGAGTATGGAATCCACCTCGTCGACCACTGCGTAATAGAACGGACGCTGCACGAGTTCGGAAGCGCTGTATTTCATATTATCGCGCAGATAATCGAACCCGAATTCGTTGTTGGTGCCGTAAGTGATATCGCAGGAATAGGCCAGCTTACGTTCTTCTTCGGAGATATCATGCTGGATAACGCCCACGCTCAAACCGAGGAACTCGAACACCGGGCCCATCCACTCCCTGTCGCGCCTGGCCAGGTAATCGTTGACCGTCACGATGTGCACGCCGCGACCCAGCAAAGCGTTAAGGTAAGCGGGGAGAGTGGCCACCAGCGTCTTACCTTCTCCGGTGGACATCTCGGCGATCTTTCCCTGGTGCAATATCAAACCGCCCAGTATCTGCGAATCAAAATGCCTTAATCCGATGGTGCGTTTGGACGCCTCCCTGACCACCGCGAAAGCTTCTGCTATTATTCCGTCGAAAATGCGGTTCCGCGCCAGTTTCAGTTTTTCTTTAAGCCTTTCCTTCTCTTCGGCGATGGCGGCATTCTCCACCGCCAGGCTTATTTCGGCCAGCTGCTCCGCGCACGCCTTTTCCTTCTCGAGCAAATATGCCCTGAACTGCCCGCTCTTAGCGCGCAATTCCGCATCCGAAAGCCCGCCGATCTTATCTTCCCAGGCGTTGACCGCGGCCACCGCGCCCGCCAGGGAGGCCACGGCATCCAGGGAAGGCATCGGCATATCCGCATGCAGGACTATATTGAGCCCTTTGTATTTACGATTAATCGCCTTTTGCCTGCCGGCGAGCACGGCCTTCTTGAAAAAACCGAACATATTTTCTATCCTTCCGCTTTCTTTCTAAGGTAAGCTTCGATGAACCCGTCGAGCGCTCCATCCATCACGCTGTTAACGTCCCCCGTTTCCCGCTCGGTGCGGTGGTCTTTGACCATAGTATACGGATGCATAACATAAGAACGTATCTGGCTGCCCCATTCTATTTTCTTCTTGGAGGAATCGCACTGTTTGATCAATTCCTCCTCTTTCCTGCGCAATTCTATTTCGTAAAGCCTGGACTTCAGCATCTTCATCGCCGTCTGCTTGTTCTGGAATTGAGACCTTTCGTTCTGGCACTGCACGACCGTCCCCGTCGGGATATGCGTGATCCTCACCGCCGAATCCGTGGTATTGACGCTCTGGCCTCCGGGCCCGGAGGAACGGAACACATCTATCCGCAGATCTTTATCCTCGATCTTGAAATCCACTTCCTCCTCGATTTCAGGGACAACGTCCACGGACGCGAAAGAAGTATGCCGGCGTTTATTGGAATCGAAAGGAGAGATGCGCACCAGGCGGTGGACCCCGCGTTCAGCTTTCAGGTAACCGTAGGCGTATCCGCCGCCGATATATATTGTGGCGTTCTTTACTCCGGCCTCTTCCCCGTAAAGGATATCCACCATCTTTGTTTCATATCCCTTGTCTTCCGCCCAGCGCGTGTACATACGCAAGAGCATCTGCGCCCAGTCGCAGGATTCGGTGCCCCCGGCCCCGGCGTTAACGCTCAAGAACGCGCAATTCGCGTCGAATCTGCCGCCCAGCAGAGTGCTTAACTCCAGCTTGTCCACGCTGCGCGATAAAGATTCCACGCCGGAGTTTATCTCCGCGATCAATTCCCGGTCCTCGTCCTTGAGCAGTTCCGCCAGTTCCCGCAGTTCCTTATGCCTGGCTACCGCTTCCTGCCACGGTCCTGTGACCGCCTTTACCGCCTTAAGCTGTTTGACCACCGAGTTGGCCTTTTCCTGGTTATCCCAGAATCCCGGTTCAGCCATTCCGGCCGAGAATTTCTCCGCCAGTTTCAGTTTCTCTTCGATGTCAAAGATAACCTCTAAGCTGTCCGATCTTTACGGAAATGCGTTCCAATTCGGCTTTAATCTTATCGAGCATATCTATTTTCTCCTTAGGGTATTCCCGCCATTATCCGCTCTACCCGCCCCGGCAGCCGTATTTTGCCGCGGGAACGGTTCCGCTCGCTGTATGTGCGCGTCACCCCCGGCAGATACCCTTGAGGGCGAGCATAAACTCGTCTTTGTTATCGCAATACGCCAGTGCGGTTTCTTCCGTTATTTTCCCTTCATTGACGAGTTTCACAAGCGACTGGTTGAAAGAACGCATGCCGTATACCGCGCCGTCGTCGATGAACTGCGGTATTTCCCAGGTCTTTCCTTCCCTGAGCAGACGGCTGATAGTGGGAGTCTGCAGCATCGTTTCATAAGCGGGGGTCCTGCCGTTGCCTTCCTTGGAAGGAATAAGCCTCAGGGAAATTACCCCTTTAAGCAGATACGACAACTGCGTCCTGACTTCGGCATGCTGATGCGGCGGGAAGAAATTGATGATGCGTTCCAGGGTCTGCGGGGCATTGACCGTATGCAGCGTGCTTAACACCAGCACGCCGGTCTCGGCCGCGGTAAGCGCGGCGGACATAGTTTCGTAATCCCTGATATTGCCGATAAAGATCACGTCCGGGCTCTGCAGAGTGAACGCCCGCAGCGCCACGGCATAAGAAGCAACGTCTATTCCGAGTTCTCTCTGGTTTATGATGGAACGCTTATCCTTGAAAGTGAACTCGATAGGTTCCTCGACCGTCAGCACGTGTTTATTGGCGTTATTATTCACATATTCTATCATACTGGCGATGGTCGTGGACTTTCCGCTGCCGGCGCTCCCCGTAAGCAGTACCATACCGCGTTTTTCCATAGAAAGCCTGGTGAGGATATCAGCCGGTAAAAGTAATTCTTCAAAACTCTGGATGAACGAACGGATATTCCTGATTACCAGCGCCGGCCAGTTTCTCTGCATAAAAATACTGATACGGAAACGGTTATCCAGTTCCGGCACGTAAACTCCGAAATCGACGTCCAGCGTGCGCTGGAAGAAATCTTTCAACTCATTGGAGGTCAATTCCTTTACCGCATCATTCACTTCGTCCAGGGTGATCACTTTGTCATCCACGGAGACGACTTCCCCGTCTATGCGCATACGCACGTTGGAGCCGGCGCGAAAGAACATATCGGACGCTCTCTTCTCCAGCATCATTTTCAGGTATCTTTTTATATTGGTCTGCATATAAGCACCTCCGCCGGCCGCGCTGTTTGTATACGCAAAATCCCTTATTCCCCGTTATTCTTATCGACCTTAAAACCGGAAAACTTCAATTCTTTTGATTATATCATATCTTGACGGTTTTTCGTTCAAATTCTATCAAAATCCTCTTCATTTTACGGCCGTAAATATATCCGCCGGGGTCGCCGCCGCTCCTGACCACCCGGTGACAGGGAATAAATACCGGCCAGGGATTATTCTTTAACGCCGTTCCCACTGCGCGGCAGGCCCGGGCGTTGCCGGCTTTAGCGGCCACCCATTTATAAGTCCGCACCTCGCCATACGGGATGGCCGCCACAACTAAATAAACTTTACGGGCGAATGGGCTCAACAAAACGGCGCCTCCGTCACTTACCCAGCATTTTTTTCTTACGCAGCAGCCGGTGATAAGAAACCGCGAACCGGTGCGCCTCGTCGCGTATCCTGCGCAAAAGATTAAGCCCGGGGCTTTCCCCGGGGAAGACCATCTCTCCGCCGCCGGCAAAACATATCTTTTCCATATCCCTGACGCCCTTTTGCGGTTTGGCGATCCCGATCACGGGGATACCGGACACTCCCGCACCGGAGAGTCCGGCAAGGGCGGAAGCGACCTGACCTCTACCGCCGTCTATGATTATCAGGTCCGGCAGCGGCAGTTTCTCCTTAAGCAGGCGGGAATAACGGCGGAAAACCACCTCTTTCATCATCGCAAAATCATCCATTCCCTGCGTCATTCTTATACGGAAGCGGCGGTAATTATGCTTATCCGGCATAGCGCCGGTAAACGCCGCCAGAGAACCGCAGGACTCCCTGCCCTGGATACAGGAGATGTCGAAAGCCTCTATGCGTTCCGGTAAAGATTTAAGACGCAGTCTTTGCCGCAGGTCTTGCAGTTCCCTGCGGGAAACATCCACGCTGCCTCCGGAGCGGATCGCGGACAAAGCTGTGATTTTATCCCTGAACCCGGCCGCCGCCTCAAAATCACGCTTCACCGAAGCGCTCTCCATCCTGGCGGATAATTCGGCGATCAATTTTTCATAATTGCCGTCCAGGAATAAAGTTATGCGCCTGATAAGCCCGGCATACTCCGGGACGGTTATATTCCCCGAGCAGGGCGCCGGACAAAGGCCCAGGCGGAAATATAGACAGGGTTCTTTAGGCAAAATTGCGCAGGAACGGAACCCGAAAAGATTACGCACGATCTTTAAGGCGGCCCTGGCCGCGGCGGCGTCGGTATACGGTCCGTAATAGCCGGCGTCTTTTTCCGGCTCCCCTCTTCTGCGCGCCAGCGAAACCACGGGAAAATCACCGGCGCCGATCTTTATAAAAGGGAAGGTTTTATCGTCTTTCTTAGAAACATTGTAATGCGGTTGTTTCTCTTTTATAAGAGAAGCTTCCAGCAGTTCCGCCTCCTGCTCGCTTCCGGTGGTCAGGAAATCGATCCGTTGTATTCTACCGACGAGTGCGGCGGTCTTTGCCGGATGAACTCCGGAAAAATATGAAGAGACCCTTTTTTTAAGCGACTTCGCCTTGCCCACATACAGCAGAGAGCCGGCCGCGTCCTTAAAAAGGTACACGCCTGGGCCGTCCGGCAAAGCCGCCGCCCGGCCCCTAAGATCTATTTCTTTTTTCTCAACCATCCCCATAATTCCCCGGGTTCGCCGCATTTGAGCAACAGACATCCGGCCAGGTATACCCCGCAGCAACAAATTAAATAAATGACCAGCCACCCGGCATTAAAAAAGAACCCGCCGGAACGTCCGGCGCCGGGAAATCTTGACGCTACCAGGAAACAGACATACCCTGCCGCCGCGCTCGCCGAGAGCATTTTAAAGAAAGATGCCGCTATTCCGCGCAGACCGAGGCCGCCGGTTTTCCTGTCCAGGATACGGATAAGCATCAGGAAAGAAACAATGCCCGATATCGAACTGGCCAGGGCCAGGCCTTTTATTTTCAAAGGGAACATCAACAAGGTATTCAGGACGATGTTCAACCCCAGGGCCGCGGCCGAGACCTTGACGGGAGAAACAGTATCCCGGAGAGCGAAAAAACAGGAATTCAAGACCTTGCTCCCGGCATAAGCGAACAGGCCGATACTGTAATAAACAAGCGCGTCGGCCGTCGCCGCGGACGCGTAGGCGTCGAATCTCCCGCCCCGGAAGATCCCCCCGACTATCGGCCCGGAGAGAAAGACCAGGAAGGCCGAAGCCGGCAGCATCAGGAAAAACACCTGCCGCAGGCTGAGCAAAAGAGTGCCTTTCAGTTCGCCGAGCCTGCTTTCCTCGGAGGCCTGCTGCGACATCAACGGCAAAGCGGCCTGGGCCACGGCGTTTCCGAATATGCCGACGGGAAACTGCACCAGCCGGTAAGCGAAATAAAGCACCGCAACTCCGCCTTCTCCCACTATAAAAGCCAGCGACCCGAAGATCGAATCCACGAAATTATTAAGCTGATAAATACAGGTGCCGAACAGCCGCGGCGCCAGTAAACGGACGACCTCCCTTGCGCCGGGATGGCTGAATCTCTTTAAGAAGCCTTTTATCCTGAAGCCTCGCGCGTAGATTACCGGCACCTGGACCGCCAATTGCAGCGCACCTCCTATCAATATCCCGGAAGCCAGGCCGGCAATGCCCTCCCCGAACAGAAGAGCGCAGACGATAATGGAAATATTCAACAGGCAGGGCGCGAACGCCGGCGCCTTGAAATGACCTAGGGAATTGAGCATAGCCATGGTGTAGGCGGCCAGCCCGATCAGGAGCAGATAAGGAAAAACCAGCCGGTTAAGCAATACCGTGGTCTGGAATTTAACGGGATCGGCCGTAAACCCGGGCGCGAAGACCCTGATTATGGCCGGGGAAAAGACCACGCCGAAGACAACGATCGCCGAAAGCACGACCAGAAGAATATTCAACAGCACATTGGCCAATTCCCAGAATTCCCGGCTGTCACGCTTGAGGCGGTAACGGCTGAGCACCGGCACAAAAGCGGAATTTACCGCCCCTTCCCCGACTATATCGCGGAATAAATTGGGAATACGGAAAGCCACGACAAAAGCCTGGGCATAGACATAGACGCCGAACATACGGGCGATGACCATATCGCGAAAAAAACCGAGGATGCGCGAACAAAGCGTCGCCGCGCCGATCAATCCCGCGGAACGCATCATTCCCCGGCATTCGCTATGCGTTTTTTCCATTTCCTGCATCGTTATCTCCATGACAATGAAGCTACCCGGACAGATCCTTCGGCAGAGACTATCCTGAGCGGACTCGACTTTGCTTATCATTAAAGCCAAGAGGAGACGCCCGGTGTTTTTCTGTTACTTGAGCGGAATTCCTCCGAAGCAGTCCCCCTCTTTGCACAATCCTGCGCCGCATTCATCCCGTGGTCTTCTGCGTAGGAGAATAAAAGATTTGATTAATTACCGGCGCCGTTGTATAATAAATCTTCGGTTTTATCAACCGTTTAACCGGCTGAAAAAAATACGCTTTTACAAATATAAATTAAAAGGAGAAAACCATGCCCAGAAGAAGCAGTTCCATATTAATGAACAAGGTAAACAAAAAAAGACACCTGCATAATTTCAAGATAAAGAAAGAACTGAAAAAGAAAATCAAGGAATTACAGGCCCTCGTCTCTTCCAAGAACGCCCAGGAAGCGCAGAAAACCCTTAAAGAAGTTTTTTCCCAGCTGGACAAGGCGGCTAAGAAGAAGATCATTCACCGCTGCACAGCCGACCGCAAGAAATCCCGCTTAGCCAAGAAAGTGTTGAAAACGGCGTAACCGCCGCCGTAATGAATACTCCCCGGACTAATCCTTCGACTCTGCTCAGGACAGGCCTCCGGGGTTTCTTTCCTGCATTATTATCCGCCACTGAAGCATTGTCGGACTCCGCCCGCCACTGAAACTTTGGCGAGGTTAATCCCGCCACAAAGATTGGCGAGGCTTCGTCCGCCACTTATGCGTTGGCGGACTTCGCTTTGCGCATTCATCCCGAAACTCCCATACCCACTTTTAAGGCATTCGGGAATTCTGCGCTCCGATTAAATTCAAATGCCGCCGGAAAATTCAGCCCGGCGGTATTTTTACGGCCGCGGAACAGGAGAATACCTGGATAAAGCCAGGACCAGCCGTTCCAGCGCAAAAAGCGCTTTTAAACGCCCGGTCTTGATCTCCAAGTCGCAGCGCAGTATCTCCCTGAAGGCCGCCGCAGAACGCTCCTCTTCCCATTTCCGGCAGGAATAACGCAGCCCTCCCAGGATACGTTCCGGTTTTTCTCCTTCTTCAAGAAGTTTATGCAGCGCCCTGAGCGCGTCCGCGGCGCGGCCGGAACGCATCTGTCCTGCGAGCGCGAAGGCATCCGTATGTTGTTCCTCTCCGAAACGGAAAAGCCGCCCGTGTCCGCATAAAGCAGCCAGGAACGTATCTTTGGGGTCAAAATGCTCAAAATCGACGACAAGCAATACCGATTTGTGCGCTGCCGCGGCGTAATCAGAGATGAATTTCCTGGCCGCGGCGGGCAAGGCCCCGGCATTTTTAAGCACGATCATCCGCTTCTGCGCGTTAACCGGGATGCTCAACAGCCGCTCCTGGAAAGATTGCAGGACGAGTTCGTTGCCGTAAAAGACGTCGAAATTGAACGCGTGGATATCCGCGGGCAGGAATGTTTCTTTAAGCTGGTTTAAACGGATGGATTTTGCCTGAGCGTCGTTACCGGCAAATACATAAACAAGGATCTCACCGGCTACCATTGCTCAACAGTGCGCTCCACGATTCTGCGGGCGAGGTCAAGCAGCGCGTCGTTGACGGCGGCGTCCTCGGATTTAGCCGCCGCTCCTCTGACGAAATAAGTGGTGTCTCCGGTGAAATTCCTCTCTTCCCACAACGGCTTGTCCGCTCCGGCTTCCCACAAACTTATATTCACCAGCAGGTTCATACGGTATTCATCCACTTCATTGTCGGTATTGTAACGCAGCGGGTCCCTGCGGAATTCCACCAGTTCGCCTTTCAGGATCAGATCGGCATTATCCTTATCTACCGGTTTAAGATTACCGTCCATCAGGAACCTGCGCGTCAAAGTGCGGGTAATATCGCTTTCCAGCATCGGCCGGTAAACTTTATATCCGGAAGTGGAATCGAATTCCCCGGTAATATCCACTTTGTTCACGAAAGGCGTTATATATACAGTCTTATAACTGCTGTTGACCATTGAGCGCGTGGTGTATCCGCAGGAAGACAGGGCCAGGCACAGCGTTGCCGGAACAACCGCGGTCAGAAACAAACGTCTTAAATACTTCATTTCCTCATCCTCTCCAGGATCTGCAGCCTTTCCAGGGATTTGGCCGCCCAGGCTGTGTCCGGATAATTCTTTACCACGTCTTCATAATATATCCTGGCGGACGGGTAAATCTGCTGCCTCTCGTAAAATCTTCCGGCATTATAATTACTGCACGCTTCTTTATCTTTTAAAGAAGCGATGTTCTTCTGCGCCTCGGTAGAGAGAACCGCCTCCGGATGCGTATTGACGAATTCCTGGAACCGCTCCTGGGCTTCTTTAGTGGCTCCCTGGTCGTAATCCGGCCCCTGGGAGACCGCGGCGCGGCAGGACGCTATCTGGAATTTGGCGGCAGCCACCCATTCGCTGTCCGGGTAACTCTTAATAAGCCTGGAAAAGGCCTCTTCCGCTTCGTAATAACGCGCCAGGCCTTTGAGCACAAGCCCGAGCTTATACTGGGCCTTATCGGCCAGCGGGCCGTAATTGGAATTCTCGACGACCTTGGAAAATATCTCCACTCCCGGGTTTTCCGGGGCGAACACCGTCGACATCCCTTTCCTGGCCCCGGAAATGAACGCTTCCCCTATCTTATACTGCCTTTCGATCGCTTCCTGTATTTTATCGGAAAAGGGATATTTATCTATCAGCCGCTGATAAGCCTGGAACGCCTCGTAAAGCTTACCGGTCTCTTCGTCGATCCTGCCCAGATAATACTGGCTGTCTGCGGCTTCCGCGGACTTCGGATAAGCCTTGATCAATTTGCCGAATTCCTTCCTGGCTTCCTCGTAATGCTTGCCTTCAAAGAGGAAACGCGCGGTTTCCACCTGCTCCTTCGGCGTGGCCTTCACCGCGGTCTTTGGATTGACCCATTTCCCGCTTTTAGGGGTCCATAGCCAATAGGCGGAAGCCGTATGCGTGACCAGCAGGGAACAAAATACCATCAAAAAGATTTTCTTGGACATAGTGTTTAAGGTAGCATAACCGCCATAATTTGTCAACTGCGTCTTGAATCATTCTCCAGCGGAATATACCCGCGTTGATCCTTTAAATCCTGCACCAGGAACCCGGGATATGTTCGAAGAAAGCCACTAAATAAACCAGCCCGGTGATCAATGTGTCTGAAACAAAAGCGAAGTATCCGCCTAAACGCGGGAAGAGCGGAACGCTGACGATCTGGCAGAATCCGCAGATGGTGATCAAAGAAGCCAGCGGCACCGCCAACAGATTGGCCGGCACCGCTAACCAGGAAAAAAGACGAAAATACCAGATGATCAGCGGCAGGGTCCCCAGCCACGCGGAGAAGCAGGTTATCAATGCCTCGGATGTCCAGCGCAGCGCTTTGTGTTTTATCCCGGCGCTCCCGGACAAAGCCCGCAGGAGGGGAGAGAATACCGCGATGGAAAAAACACTAAAGAAAGAAAGCTGAAAACTGGCGCTGAAGAGCATTTGCGGATCGCAGATCAACAGAACCAATGCCGCGCACCCCAGCAGGTTAAGCAGATCCGCTTCCCTGCTGACAAGATAGGCGCTTAGAATAAGAACAGTCATCACCGCAGCCCGGAAGACAGGCGGAGAAATACCGGTAGCCAGGCAATAAACAGCTACGGCGGAACAGGCCAGGGACAACCTGACTTTACGCAGAACGCGCGCGGCCTTCAACAACAACAGGACAAAAAAAGCCACCAGCCCGGTATTGAAACCGCTGACCACCAGCAAATGCAGGGTCCCGGTCCTAAGCATCCCTCTTTTTACCAAGAACGGGATCCCCTGCCTTTCGCCCAGCACCATCGCCGAAATTATTCCCGCTCCGGCGGGCGTATGTTTATACTTCAATAATTCTTTTAATTTATCGTTCCAGGCTCCGGCCGCGCTGGCCGGATCAAATCCTTTCCCGGGAAACGGGCACAAGTCGCGCCGTGAATCCAGGATGAATATCCCTTTCTGCGAATAACGGCACTTGACCGCCATCTCCCGCGCCCCTTTGTCCGGCGGAAAAAAAGAGGCGCGCAGCGCGGCCAGGCCCGATACGGAAAACCGTCTGCCGCGTGTTTCCATAGCGGAAAGCTTCAGTTGAAAGAAATATTTGCTTCCCCGGCAGACAGGCTCACCGCAAAGCCTGCCGCGCAGGATATAAGTTTCTTCTTCTCCGCTGCGTAAAAAACGGCTGTAATCATCGGCCGGTTTCATTGCCCGGGCGCGGCCCCATACCCCTCCCAGTAAAAAATAAAGTGCCGCGGCAGCGACGAACCAAGCGGCATTTTTACCGCGCAGCAGCAGTACCGCCGCGAGCGCCGCCAGGCTGCAGCTTAAGCACAAAAAAAACGGGCACTGCCTGACGGCGGAGAGCACCGCGATACCGCAGGCAAAAGACAACGCCAGCCAGAATGCCGGACGTAAAAGAATGATATCCCGCTTTCTCAATCCCGCCCTTTCAGATAGAAAAATTCTTTTACCCGCCTGAACTTGGCTTCGCCGATGCCTTCGACTTCCCGTAACTCTTCAATACTGCCGAAACTGCCGCGTTCCGCGCGCAGCGCGCAGATACGCTCCGCCAGTTTATCGCCTATGCCGGGCAAAGAACGTAATTCTTCCCTCTCCGCCAGATTCAGTTCCAATTTACCCACGCGGTAATAAACGCCCGGCAATGGCCGGCTGCGGCGAAAATGCTTTCCGGCCGCTTCCGCCCCTGCCCCCGCCAAAAGCACGCAGCAAAGGAAGATCAAGGCCCGTTTTTCTTCAGGAGTAAAATAGATCATCATCTTAATAGACGTATGATCAGGCGTTTTTCTAACACAAAAAAACGGCCGTTCTTCTAAAAAGAAGAAACAGCCGAATTGTTCTCATACGCAGAAAACCCAGGCTTAAAATGCGCTGGGTGAAAGAAAAGGTATCACTGCACAAAAAGGGGGCTGCTTCGGAAAACTTTCGCGCAAAACCCCGGGCGACTATCATGAGCCCTTCGACAAGTTTTAGGGAAATTTTATTCTTAATAACAGATTTACTGCCGAAGGAATAACGCGCTTTAACAGCGGGATCATCTATTCTTACTAAATAACTATGTTCACCAATTTGCCCGGGACAATAACCACGTTTTTGACCGTCTTTCCCGCCAGCCAGGGGGACAGATGTTCGTCATCCTGCGCGAGGCGCTTTAACTCGGCCTCGGTTATGTCCGCGGGAACCTGCAGTTTAGAACGCACTTTACTGTTCACCTGCACGACGATCGTCAAAGAAGATTCCTTGAGCATCGCCTGATCGTAGCGCGGCCAGGCGGAAAGAAAAATGCCGTCCGTATTGCCTATTTCCCGCCAGAGTTGTTCGCAGAAATGCGGCACGAACGGGGCCAGCAGCCGCAACAATACGGAATACACCTCTTTGTCGGCGCCCGATTGATAGACGGCGTTTACGAATTCCATGGCCGCCGCGATCGCAGTGTTGAATTTAAAACTTTCCACCTCCTCGGTGATTTTCTTTACCATCCGGTGCATCGCGCGCAGCAGATCCGCGGAAGCTGCCGGAACAAGATTGTCCTTGATCCGCCAGACCCGGTTCAAAAAACGATGCGCTCCTTCCAGGCCGCGGTCATCCCATTCCAATTCGGTCTCCGGGGGCGCCGCAAAAAGAATGAACAACCGCAAAGTGTCCGCGCCGTACTGTCTGATGATAGAATCCGGATCGACGATATTGCCTCTGGACTTGGACATTACTTCCCCGTCCTTGAGCACCATCCCCTGGGTCAACAGGCAATTGAACGGCTCTTTTAATTCCAGCATTCCCAGATCATTAAAGAACTTGGTGAAGAACCTGGAATAAAGTAAATGCAGGATGGCGTGCTCTATGCCGCCGATATACTGGTCAACCGGCATCCAGTAAGCGGCTTCTTCCCTGTTAAAAGGAAGTGCGTCTTCTTTAGGAGAGCAATAACGCAGAAAATACCAGGAGGAGTCAAAGAACGTAGCCATGGTATCGGTTTCCCGCCGCGCCTTCTTGCCGCACTTCGGACAGCAGGTATTGACGAATTCTTCCACCTTGCCCAACGGACTGCCGCCTTCCCCGGTAAAAGGGGCGTCTGCCGGAAGTTTTACCGGAAGTTGTTCGTAGGGCACCGCCACTATGCCGCAATCCGGGCAATAGACTACCGGGATCGGCGTCCCCCAATAACGCTGCCGGGAGATCAACCAGTCGCGCAGTCTCCAGCAGGTAACGATCTTTCCGGTGCCTTCTTTTTCCATCCACGCGGCGATCTTTTTCTTAGCTTCAGTATTCGGCAAGCCGTCAAAACAAGCGGAGTTTATCAGCGTCCCTTCCTCTTCGTAAGCTTCGGCCATATCGTCCGCCGACTGCGGAGGAATATTTACGGACTGGATCACAACCCGCATCTTCAAACCGTGCTCTTTGGCGAAAAGAAAGTCGCGCTGGTCGTGGGTAGGCACGGCCATCACCGCGCCTGTCCCGTAACCGGTCAAGACGTAATCGGCGGTCCATACCGGGACCGCTTCCGCGTTGACCGGGTTCACCGCGTAGGCCCCGGTAAAAACGCCTTCTTTTCCGGGTTCCGATAAAAGCGCGGCCTTCCTGCGCCCGGCGGCGCCGGCGATAAATTCTTTGACTTTATTCTCTTCTGGACGGCCTTTGATCATTTCCGGCAGCAGCGGATGTTCCGGGGCGATCACTAAATAAGTCGCCCCGAAGATCGTGTCCGGCCGGGTTGTAAAAACGGTGATCCGCCGGCCGCTGTCTTTTTCGCGAAAGTAAATCTCCACCCCTTCGCTCCTGCCCAGCCAATTCTCCTGCATAGCCTTGACCTTGGACGGCCAGTGTTCCAGCTGCCCGATATCTTCCAGCAGGCGCTCCTGATATTGAGTGATCTTCAAATACCATTGCTCCAATTGCCGCTGTTCCACTGCGCTGTGGCAGCGCCAGCATCCACCGTTTATGACTTCTTCATTGGCCAGGGTAGTGGCGCAGGAAGGACACCAGTTGACCGGGGAGGCTTTCTTATATGCCAAACCTTTTTCCAGCATTTTCAGGAAGATCCACTGGTTCCAACGGTAATAATCGCTGTCGCAGGTGGCGACTTCGCGTCCCCAATCGTAAGCGAAACCCATTTTTCTCAATTCTGCGCGCATTTCGGCGATACATTTATAAGTCCAGCTGTCGGGCTTGGTCTTATTCTTTATCGCGGCGTTCTCCGCCGGCTGGCCGAAAGCGTCGAATCCCATCGGATGCAGCACATTGTACCCGCATAATGTCTTATAGCGGCTGTAGACATCACCGATGGTATAATTACGCACGTGCCCCATATGTATCTTGCCGGAAGGATACGGGAACATCTCCAGACAGTAAAATTTTCGCCGCGCGTCGCGCTCCGCCCGGAAAGAATTATTTTCCTCCCATTCACGCTGCCACTTTTTCTCTATTTGCGAAAAGTCATATTGTTCCATATTCTCCCGCTTCCTTATTCCGATACGCGGCTTAACGCCTGCGTAATTTCCTCACTGTGTTCAAATTGACCGCATCCGCCGTCCGGCTGTCCTTAGGCGTTTCTAGAATAAAAGGCAGTTCCCTCAAAGCGGAATGGTTGATGATCCGGCCCATTCCCGACATACCTATGCGGCCTTTGCCGATATGTTCATGCGCGTCCACGCGCGAACCGCAGGCGCTTTTACTATCGTTGAGATGTATTAACTTGAGCCTCTTTAAACCGACCTGCCCGTCTATTTCCTCGATCAGGCGGCCCAGCCCGACTGCGGACGAAATATCGTAACCCGCGGCAAAGGCATGCGCGGTATCCAGGCATACGCCGACCCGGACAGGGTCTTCCAGCGCATCCATAATCCGCCGCAGATGCTTGAATTCGTATCCCAGGCAATTTCCCGAGCCGGATGAATTCTCCAGCAATATGCCGGACGGGTAATCTCCCGTATTCTTTATGATCGTATTCAAGGCCGCGGCCAGACGCGACAAACCGGCTTCCTCGCCGCTTTCCTTGTGGCTGCCCATATGAATAACTATATGCTCTACTCCCAGCAGGAAAGCGTCCCGGATATCTTCCACAACAGCGTTAACCGAGACCGTAAACAGGCCCTTTTCCGGAGAAGCCAGATTGAGCAAATAAGGGCTATGGATAAAGACAGGGCTGATGCCGGCTTCTTCCCTGGCCTTGCGGAACCCGGATCCCTGCGAAACATCCAACGATCTGCTGCGCCAGCGCTGCGGATTACGGCTGAAGAACTGCAGCGTATTACAGCCTAGCTCAACCGCTCTCAGAGGGACTAAAGACACCCCTCCGGCAGCCGAAATATGCGCGCCTAAAAGCATCTATCCGCGGTCCTCTCTATTACTCCTGCGGCACAACCCGGTCATTATAAGATTTTACCACTGTTTACGCGCGGAGAAAAGCGAACAGAATACGGATCGTTCCGGGAATAAGCTTTCTTTTATTAAGCCATCCCGCCGATCATGCGGTCGATCGCTTCTCCGGCAGGCACCATCGGCAGGACATTCTCTTCCGCAGCGACGCGAAAGTCGATAAGAAAAGTCTTTTCCGAACGCAATGCCTTTTCTATTGCCGGACGCACGCCTTTATTCTCCCGCACCAGAGCCCCGTTCAACCCGTAGCTCCCCGCCAAGAGCACGAAATCGGGAGAAGTAAGTAAAGACTGACTGTAACGCCGCTTGTAAAATAATTCCTGCCACTGGCGCACCATACCTAAACAGCCGTTATTCAGGATCGCCACTTTGATATTTATGCCTTCAGCCGCGCAGGTAGCCAATTCCCGGGAATTCATCTGTATCGAACCGTCCCCGGAAATAAGGAACACCGTATCCCGCGGGGAGGCGATCTTCGCGCCCATTGCCGCGGGAAGCCCGAACCCCATCGTTCCCAATCCGCCGGAGGTGATCAAGCGGCGGGGACGCTCAAAAGCGTACCATTGCGCGGTCCACATCTGGTTCTGGCCGACGTCGGTAACGATTATCGCTTTACCGCCGGTGGCCGCGTAGATCTGCTCTATGACGGCCTGCGGTTTTATCAAGCCTTTTTCCTTTTCATAACACAGCGGATATTCTTTCTTCAACTGTCCGATCCTGCGCAGCCAGCCGCCGGTATCCGGCAAAACCCTGATCTCTTCCAGCAGCCGCTCCAGAGCCGCGGAAGCGTCCGCGGTTATCGCCAGATCAACGCGGATATTTTTGCCGATGGAAGAAGGGTCGATATCTATCTGTATTATTTTCGCGCCCTGCGCAAAGGAATCCACCCGTCCGGTGACCCGGTCGTCAAAACGCACGCCCACGGCAATGATCAGATCGGACTCGCTGATCGCGCGGTTGGCGTAGACCGTGCCGTGCATACCCGGCATACCCAGATAATAATTATTCCCTGCGGGAAAAATTCCCATCCCCATAAGCGTAACTGCGGCCGGACAATGGATCTTTTCCGCAAGCTCAAGCAACAGGCGTCCGGCGCCGGAAATGACCGCGCCCCCGCCGGCGATGATAAGCGGCCTTTTCGCGGAAGCGATCAATTCAGCCGCTTTCTTGATCTGTCCGCGCTTTCCGTGAAAATCCAGCTTCTCCTGCCTGGGGGCGGGCGTAAACGCAGCCGCGCCTTCCACGATCTGCTGCTGAATATCCACCGGCAGATCGATCAGCACCGGGCCCGGCCTGCCGCTGCCTGCCAGATGAAAGGCTTCCCTAACCACAGCCGGTATCTCGCGCGCGTCTTTAACCAGATAATTATGTTTGGTAATGGAACGCGTGATGCCGGTGACATCCGCTTCCTGAAACGCATCATTGCCGATAAGAGATGTTTTCACCTGACCGGTGATCGCCACCAGCGGCACAGAATCCATATAAGCGGTGGCCAAACCGGTCACCAGATTGACGGCCCCGGGACCGGAAGTGGCCAGGCAGACCCCGGTCTTTCCGCTTGCCCTGGCATAACCGTCCGCGGCGTGCGAGGCGCCCTGTTCATGCCTGGTAAGGATAAAACGTATCTTTCCGTCATAAAAAAGGTCAAACAAAGGCAGGACAGCGGCCCCGGGATAACCGAAGATCACCTCCACCCCTTCTTTTTCCAGGCTCTCGATAAGTATCTGCGCCCCGTTCCTTGCGATAACGGGCTGGGCTTTCTTTGATGCCGGATGCTGTTTCATAACATTCCTTCTTCTCTGCTGCTTGAGCGAAATTACTCCAAAGCAGTCCCCCTCTTTATGCGGTGATACCTTTACGTTCACCACGCGCATTCATCACGTGGTCTTCTGCGGAGGAGAACAAACAAGGCGCTGTTGAAAAGCAAACGGGAAGCTTCTTCCCGCAGCCTTGCCGCAGCGCCGCAGAGTAAAAAATGGTGGAGCTGAGGAGGATCGAACTCCTGACCCCTTGCATGCCATGCAAGTGCTCTCCCAGCTGAGCTACAGCCCCATAAATATACCAGATAATTTACTGCCTTACCAGCACTCCAGGCAGGAGAAATAATTATACACTAACTTTCTGAAATTGACAAATGGGATTTTCGATAGTATATTTATACATGCGCGGCCGGAAAACCGCGTCAGCCTGCGGCTGGCGCGGATGAGATTAGGCCGCTTCCTTCTTTAGAACTTTCGAAGGACATCGCAGTAGTGCGCTGTAAAATTAGTTTTTAGTATGACAGCGCACAGAGTCTGCCGTAGGCAGACTCTTGCCCTGCATTCGAACGGACATATTTGATCGGAGCGCAGAATTCCCGAATGCCGAGTATTAATATCGTCTATCGGTTACGGTCACGATACCCTTGTTTTAGTCTCGCCAATGTTTCAGTGGCGGACGTTTCGTCTATCGGTAACGGTTACGGCTTTCTGACGTTACCGTAACCGAAAACCGATACGGGCTTCGTTACCATAGCCGTAGCCGGTATTTTAATGGCGGGCGAAGCCCGACAATTGTATGTCTTGAGCGTATTCGAAGGACGGAGTGAGTAACGCAGGGGTCAACTTTCTACTTTCGATTCTCAAGTATTAAGAACTTGTTTTACAATGTAGTCGAGCTTCATTATACGAATTTGCGCTGGAGTGGTGGAATGGCATACACGTCGGTCTCAAAAACCGATGGGCTAACGTCCGTGTGGGTTCAACTCCCACCTCCAGCACCAGTTTTGAAGGATATCCCGCCGAAAGCCTTTTTCCGGAATAGACAATTTTAAAGATGAGTTTCGTTTTTTTCGATAAGTTCCAGGCTTACGCCAACGACTTGCGGGTCGTATAATATGCCGCTTTTATTGCGGATTTCGCGGATAGCGTCTTCAAACGTCAAAGCCGGTCTGTATACCTGCGGGGTAACCATCGCCTCCACCACATCCGCGACCGCGATTATCCTGGCGACAGGGTGAATGTCTTTTCCCTTCACGCCCAAAGGATAGCCGGAACCGTCCATTCTTTCGTGATGCTGCAGCGCCACATCGGCAATAACCGACCCTGACCTTATCTCCTGCAACAACCGGTATCCATACCGGGGATGTTTTCTTATGACCGCCAACTCTTTCTTATCCAGCGCAGCCGGTTTGTTAAGAATCTCCGCCGGCAATTCCGCTTTGCCGATATCGTGCAGGAACGCGGCCAGACCGATATATTCAATCCCTTCCGCGCAGTATTTCATTCTTTCCGCGATAGCGCAGGCAAACCCGGCAACGCGCCTGCCGTGAATAAGCAGGGTTCCGTTCGCACTAAACAGCCCGGCCAGCGAAAACAACAGTTCCCAATCCTTCATACCATTCAGCGTTTAAAGAGTTTCCTCTCAAAGGGTTCCAGGTACCAGAATACGACCGGCACCAGCACAAAGGTAAAAACGATCGACGCCAGCATCCCGCCGATCATCACCGCGCCCATAGACTGCTTAATAGTGCTCAAACTCCACATTTGCGGCACCACGCCCAGGATGATGGAAAGCGAAGTCATAATGATCGCCCGGAATTTATCCGAAGCCCCCTGCCACAGCGCGTCCTTGACCGCCACCCCTTCCTTCATCTTCACCAAAGTCTGGTCCAGAAGCAGGATCGCGTTATTCACCACCATACCCACAAGCATTACCATACCCATCATCGAGGCGACATTGACGCTCTGGTTCAGGAAGAACAGCCCCAGGATCATCCCGATAACGGAAGTCAGCACTGTGACCATAACCGCGATGGGATAGGCGATCAAAGAATTCATAATCGCGCACAATAACATAAATGTTAGAATTACGGCGAGAAGGCCGGCCTTGCCCAACTCAGTATTTGACTCGTTCATATACTCGGAATAACCGGAGTATTTGTAGCTGTACCCGGCGGGGAATTTGATCGTTTTGAACTTCTTGTCCAAGTCCTTACTCACAATACCCAGAGAACTTTTCCCCAGGTAGCCGTCAAGCCGGATGATCCGCCGGCGGTCCCTGCGCCAGATCGTGGGAATGGCTTTATCGGTTTTCAGCTCTCCCAGTTCATTGATCGGGATCAGGCCTTTGCGCGAAAGGATGGAGATTTCCTTGATATCGTCGAAATTGCGGGCGTAGCGGTCATCGAGCTCCACGTTGACTTTATACTCCTCGCCTTTCTCTTTATAAACATTGGAATCCTCGCCGTAGATGGAATAACGCATCACCGCGCCCACGCTGGCGGCGTTCAAGCCGAATTCATTGAGTTTTTCTTCGCTGGGCTTCAAACTCATCTCTTTTTTAGGCGATTTATACGAGAGAATGATACTCTGGAAGTTCCCGCTTTTGAACATCACCTCTTTCATCTGCCCGGCGATATCCGCCATCACCGCATAATCCGTACCGTAGAGATCGATGGCCACATCTCCGTCGCTCATCGAACTCACTCCCTGCCGCACGCAGCTCGCCTCCAAATCAGGGATCTTGGCCAAAAACACGGTCAGAGAATCTATGACCTGAAGGTCGCTGCGTTTACGCTGCTTCGAGGGAACCAGATCAAGGGTGATCTTGGCATTCTCCACCCCGTTATCCCCGATATTGGCCAAATACGCCTTTTTCTCCGGGATAGTTTCCAGAAAAGCCTCGATCTGTTTTACCGCCGCTTCGGTGCGTTCGATGGTCGACCCCTGGGGCAGTGAAAAATTAATAATAACCTTGTCCTCGTCGGATTTGGGAGCGAAGTCGTTTTCCACGAAAGGCATCAGCAAGAACGATCCGAACAGCGCCAGACCGGACAAAAGAACGGTCAAACGCGGAAAGCAAAACATCAGCTCAAAAATATGCTTATATTCCCGTTTAAGCCTTTCCATACCTGCATCGATCCAGGCCGGCAGGATTTTTACTTTAGCGATTATGACCGGCATTACCCCCGGTCCGGCAGGCTTCTTATCCCCGGCAGGTTTGAGCATTGCCGCGCATAACATCGGGGTGAGAATGAAGGAGGCCAACAGGGAAAAACAAGTGGCATAAACCACGGTAAGCCCGAAAGATTTCATCATTAACCCCACCATTCCGCCCATCATCGCGATGGGCAGAAAGACCACGAGATTAGTGCCGGTCGAGGCAATTATCGGTATGACCACTTCCTTGGTACCGTAGATCGCCGCCTTTTCCGGGTCATCGTGGCGGCTGAGATGGACCATCACGTTCTCCAGAATGACCAGGGCATTGGAAATAAGCGTGCCCAACACCGTGGCAATAGCCAGCAAAGTCATCATATTGATGGAAAACCCGGACATCCACATCGGGAACAGCGTGGAAACGATGGATGTGGGAATGATGACCGCGGAAATAAAAGACATATCCCGGCGGCCCAAAAACAACAATAAAAGCGCGATGGTCAGAATGATACCGGTGACGATATTCCACTCGGTATCCAGGGTTTCGTTGACGATAAAAGTGGTGGTGTCGGTGGCGATATCCAGATGCATCCCCTGCGGCAGCTCCTTGCGGAAATCGGCGAGCCGGCGTTTCATTTCCTGGGAGATGAACACGGCATTGCCGTCGGAAGCCTTATTCACGGAAAGCCCGACCACTTCTTTTCCGTTATACCTGGCGATACTGGAGATCTTCTTGTAACTATCCTCGACCCCGGCAACATCCTTAAGTTTGAATTCTCCGCCTTCTGAAGAAACCAGCCGGATATCGGCGATCTCCTTCACGCTCTGGAACTCCCCGGTAAAACGCACGCTCAAGGCGTTAAACCCTTTTTCGATATCTCCGGCAGGGACGTTCTTGTTGCGGACCATCAGCGCCGCGACGACTTCATTAATGCTGATGTAATGCTGTTTCATCAGCATCGGGTCCAGCCGGACATTCACCTGGCGCTTCTTGCCGCCGTACACATCAATTTTAGCCACGCCCCGGATAGAAGAGAATTTATTCTTCAAGATCTTATCCGCGTATTCATATACCTCACGCAGGTCCCCGCTGTCGCTGGTCAGGACCATATCCAGCACCGGTTCGATCAAGGGATCGTATTTCTCGATGATCGGCTTTTCCACCGCGTCCGGCAGATCGTTAAGGATGGCCTCGACCTTGTCTTTGACCTCGATGGATTTGATGTTCACGTCCGCCGAAAGCAGGAATTCCACGAAAATGTAACCAAAGCTGTCATAGGACTGGCTTTTGATCTTTTTGATCTCGGAGACTTCGGAGATAGCGTCTTCAATCTTCTTGACCACCTGGGTCTCCACTTCCACCGGAGTGGCCCCCGGATAGGTGACCGAGACCGTGACGATCGGAAAGTCGATCTTGGGTGTCTTCTCGATCATCAGGTTGGAATAGCTGTACAGCCCCAGCACGACGAAAACCAGGACGAACATAATCGTAGTGATCCGGTGTTTTACGAAGAATTCTATCATTGCGCTTTCCCCGCTTTATCTGCTGCCGCGGCATTGACAACCAGGAGCCTGTCATTATCCTCAAGTAGGCTCTGGCCGCTGAAGATCACCCTGTCCCCGGGCTGTAATCCTCCGGTGATCACCGCTCCGTAACCGTCCCGCGATCCGATACTGACCTCGTGTTTCTTAGCGAAACCCGCCTCATCTTTCCAGATAAAATACCCGCCGGCGGAAATATCAAGAACCTCGTTGGGAACCACCAACGCGTTCGCGATGGTCACTGTATGGGCGGAAACCACAAATACCCCTCCCGGAGAACAAGGCTTTTCAAACTCTACTTCCACAGGGAACATCCCGGTATCCATATTCAGCTCTTTGCCCACGCTCTTCAATACTGCCAGAGGGACTGATTTATCCTCGCCATATATTTCCTGCTCGGGACGAAGGGCCTCTTTCACATCTCCGGTCACGAACCCCCGGGCAATGCGGCCATTCACAGCCCTTACGGTAAACTGGTCGTACACCGGGACTTCGGTCGCCTCGATCACGCGCACTTCAACCGGCTTACCGGACTTTTGCCATTCTCCATAGTAACTTACGATCTCCCTGCCGCGGTCATGCTGCACCATCCCGATCCGGATAAAGACCGAAACGAAAAAAATCAGGATAATCCCCAGATATATTTTTTTCTTGCGGCTATATTTTCTTACCGGCTTCACGTCCATCGTATTCTCCCGCAATCAATCTTTCTATTTTCGCCAGGGTAATATTGATGTTAAACAAGGTCATTTCTTTATTGAGCCGCTGGTTTGTCAAAAGGAGTTCGGCGTCGTTCAAGTCCGCCAGGCTTATCTGACCGGAAGCGAACATCTCCTGCGATTGTTTGAAGGATTCTTCGGCCAATTTGACCGCGTCGATATTCGCCGCAAGATTACCTCTGTACTGCCGGTATTCAAGATAAGCTTTTTTCAGTTCCAGAAGAAGATCTTTACCGGCCTGCTTTCTAACCAGCACCGCTATCTCTTTATCTGCCTGTGATTGGCTCAACTGAGCTTCTTTCGCCCCGCCTTCCCAGATCGGAATATCCACTTTCAATCCTGCGCTCGTGTATGGATCCAGCCGGTCATCCCGCAGGAAAGAATGTTCGTTCGAGCCGCCGGCGCGGCTTAAAGAAGCGAAAGCGGAGACTGTAGGCAGGAGCCCGGCGTAACGGCTTTTCACCTGCGCCTCCGCGGACTCGATATTCTTGTTCAAACTTTTCAAGGAAGGTTCGCGCTCGTTCATTAAAGATACCAGAGAAGAGTAGGTTAAATCCGCGTATTCTCCGGCGAAATCTCCGCTCAGCGCGAGCCGGCAATCGGGCTCGGCATCTATCATTTTCTTCAAGGTCTCAGTTGCCGCGTCAAACTCCGCCCGCGCCTCGTTGACAGTCGGCACGCGGGCCGCCACTTCCGCGTTCATACGTATGATCTCATACTTGGAACTACGGCCTCCGTAGGAACGTTTTGCCATAAGTTCTTTATTTGCAAGGGCATTTGCGTATGATTTCTCGGTTATGGCTAAAGTATTTCTGGTAAGCAGCGTGCTGTAGTAACCCAGCTTTGCGGCATAAATTATTTCCTGCCGGCCCGCTTCCCGGTTGAATCTGCTCGCTTCCATCGCCTGCTTGGCGGACTTGACCGCATACATAACCCTGCCGAAAGACCAAATGACCTGCGAAGCGTTTATGCCTCCCTCTAAAGCATAGTCTGTTTTATCGTTGGCCGTATCCGGATATTCCATATTCTTGGTCCAGAGCGATTGGGCGCTCAAATGCGGCAGAATGCCCGCACGCGTCTCTTTGTAAATCCCCTCGCTCTTATTTACCTGGTTATCCTTTATTTTCAGTTCTTCGCTGGTATACAGGGACATCCGGATCACTTCCTCGAGACCGATCTGAAAAACAACGCTCGTCCGCGACTCTTCTGCCGCCGGCGCAGGAGTTACGGCAAACTGTACCCCGATAACGATACTTACGATCGACGAGATCAACCTTATCATTTTTTCCTCAACTGTTCTTTGTCCCTATACCGTTCCACAAGATCCGCAATTGACGTCTGAAGTGATATGTCAAATTCTTGTTATCATTATCGGCAAATTTAGTTGCCAGTAAAGTACCGCCCAGAAGAGTCATCAAGGATACCACCACATCTTCCAGATTCACGCTTTTGGGAAGTTCACCGTTTTTTAGGGCACCTTTCAGGCTCTCCATAAAGAACGTCTCAATATCGCTTGCCCGGACATTTTCAATCCCTTCGCAGCCGGGATACAACAATTCTCTCTCGATGGCTGTGATCGCGCCGTTTTTCGGCAATTCCCGCTGATTGATCATAGCCGCGATCATCTGATACATAATATTGGCGTTCTGGATCGCCCCGGACAGGTTTTCGAAAACCGCGTTGATAAAAGACAACTTATGCTGTTCGGGAACAGAACGCTGCGCCTGCCACACCGCTTTCAGCAGAAGCGCATGGATAAAAAAATGGATAATATCGATCTTCTCCGGGAAATAATTAAAAAAAGTGCCTTCGGAGATCTCCACATTTTTACATATCCGTTTTATGGAAATGTCGTCGAAGCGTGATTGTTCCAGGGCTGCGATTAACGCGTTCATTATCGCTATTTTTGTCCTGGCATGTTTTATCTCACGTAGTGAATATTCTTTAAGCGTCATCGCGGCTCCCCTTATCGTTGAGTTACACAATAAAATTATAGCACGCTATAAATGTTTGTCAAGGATGAATCTTCCTTCGAATTGCCTCACATTAAATGTTACCGAAGCAAAAATACAATTGAATCGTTGACTCATAATTCATGTTACCCAAGAATATGACAACTAAGGGGGTAAATTATGGGTCCGGATTCAAAGAAAGATTA
>Ga0310040_1000702_pt1 | contig 28857 bp, 27 predicted proteins | sample EPASupsiteHSE623_FD_200237 | JGI IMG/M metagenome (GOLD analysis project Ga0310040, IMG submission 200237) | Bioremediated contaminated groundwater from EPA Superfund site, New Mexico - Sample HSE6-23 (v2) (version 2) | ecosystem: Environmental > Aquatic > Deep subsurface > Groundwater >... | reverse complement strand
CCACTCAGGGGTCGCCAAACCTGTCACGGATTGCGTTAGGTTTCATCGCATGCCCGCCGACCTCATGGCGGTTCTATCCTGTCGGACAGGAATACCTTGACCAGAGACTGATAAGGTACGTCGCGCTTGTTTGCCAGAAGCGTCAGTTCTTCAAGCATGGATTCAGGAAGACGGAGAGAGATCAACGGGAATATTGAAGAATACCTGTTCGCATTCAACCGGTGTGACGTTGTGCCCTGCTTTGATTTTTTCTGAATTGGGAGAGCCCCAGGGGACGTCAAGAAACCAAGAAACCAGATTTCCCCAGTACCCTTCCCGTCCTCTCATGTGTCATGCGTGGGTGGCTTCGTCCTTGACACTGGCCTTTCAGGGTAGTAACGGACCTTAATTTTCACCAGAAAAAGTAATATACACAGGAAACAGGGCGGATATGTCGGCACGGGCGAAGGCCCCGGGTTGTCGTCTAATGACAGAGGTGTTCATGCCACGACGCGCACGTCTTGATGCGGCAGGTGTGCTCCATCATGTGATCATAAGAGGAATCAACAGAAAAGGTATCTTCCTCGGAAACGATGACAGGGAGGACTTTGCCGGCCGACTGTCCGTTCTCTTGCCGGAAACCGTAACGGTCTGCTATGCGTGGGCACTGATGTCCAACCATGCGCATATGCTGCTGCGCACAGGCGATGTTCCCTGTCCGTGGAAGAGGAAAGAGGCGGCTTCTGTTTCTTCGCGGTGACGGAACTGGGAACCACGCTGAAGGACCTCGCCATACGTTTCGCAATCTCCGGACAGGCTATAGGCCTTGCCGCAGAGCGGGGAAGACAGATTGCAGAGAAGAAGGGATTGAGGCTTATGAGATGAGTTGCTTGCTTTCTTGGGGACGCCCCCTTTGCCCCCAGGTTCAGAATTGACGAGTGTTGGGCTATCTATGAAAGAAACAGAAACTGATACCTCTGCGGCTTCGATCCTACTGAAGTCATTAGGACTCTGTTATAAGTGCGCTCCTTTGACGGTGATCTTCATATTGATTGTCACTGTGATAATGAGCATTGTTCCCTCGCTACACGTCCTTTTAACCAGGTATATTATCGATGCTCTGGTAAGCTTTGGAGCCAAGTCTGTTAAGACGGAGAATGGAAGGCAGATATTCTGCATTTTGATTTCCTGGGGCGCGCTCCTTTTCGTAAGCCACATGGCCGGTCTTGTCAATAATTTGCTGCAGGGAGACATTACCGATAGAGTTGTTGATCATATAAACAGATTGATAATTCACAAAACAACGGAAATTAAAGATCTGTACAATTATGAGGATCCCTTATACTACGATGATCTATCAGTACTCCAAAGCCAATCCGGGGTCAGACCGGTTAACCTGCTCGCAAATGTCACATTAAACCTGAAGAACATCATAACGGTGTGTTCATTGGTGCTTGTTCTGCTGACGATTGACTATCGTATTCCAATAATCCTCATCGCAACCTTACTGCCCCACGTCTACGTAACGAACAAATTCAATACTGGCAGCTGGCTCGCCATACTCAAGACGACGATGGATGCTCGCAGGATGAATTACTATTCCAGCGTTATGCTTTCGAAAAGCCACATAAAGGAAATACAGTTATTCGATGTCGGAGGGCACTTCTTAAAGAAATATAGAGAGAGTTTCGCTATTGTTTACGATGAGAAGAAAGCTATAAGGCACAAACAGGCCCTGCTGTCGGTCCCGACCCTCGTCGTGAGCATTCTCGGCAACCTCTTCATTATGTACATTGTTATTCTTAACGTTATTAGTGGAAACTATAGCTACGGCACAATAGCTGCTTTTATTGCGGCGTTCCTTCAGATTAATTATTACCTTGTCGACCTCATTCAGTTTGGAAGCTATCTGAACACAATACTTTTGTATTTCAAGAAATTGTTCGCTTTTCTTGATTGGAAGAGCACAATAGAAATAGGGCACGATATCGAGATCGCAGAGAATGATTCGGTCTACGATATCGAATTCAGGTCTGTCTCATTTCAATACCCGCATTCTTCAAAGCTCGTCCTGAATGATGTTTCCTTCGCAATTAAGCCAAAAGAAAAACTCGCAATCGTCGGAGAGAACGGGATGGGCAAGAGTACGATTGTGAAACTCCTATTACGATATTATGATCCCGTAGCCGGAGAAATACTATACAAGGCGAAGAACATTAAGGAGTACGACGTAGATTCCTGGAGGAAAATAATATCGGCAGTCTTTCAGGATTACAGTGTATATAACATTTCCCTACAGGAAAATATTGCGATAAGCGACCTTCGCAATGACGACGGGATTGATGAAACCAGATGCTACGACATATGCAAGAGCATGGGTCTTCATAGTTTCATCAGCAACGGTAAAGTACAGAATCTTCAGTTGGGGAAGGAATTTGGGGGGATTGAACTCTCGGGCGGACAATTACAGCGCGTGGCGATAGCCAGGGCTTTCTATAGGAATTCAGCGACAATTATGGTGATGGATGAACCTACTGCGTCATTGGATCCCTTGATAGAAACGCAGATATACAAAGACTTTGCGAAACTGTCTCAGGACAAGACGACAATCATGGTTACTCACCGGTTGGGATCGGTAACGCAGGCAGATAAAATGATAGTCCTGAAGGATGGCAAAATTATTGAATCGGGCAATCATGAGACGCTAATAAGGCAGGACGGCGAATATGCTGAAATGTTCAATACGCAGGCAAGACACTATAGAAAGAATACTATTGCAGCCGGGGGGACATCCGGTTTAACCAAAGTCAACAGTAAAGGTTTCCTCATCCGTCGATAGGCCGTTGATTCCCCCCTTCTTTCCGCTCCTCTCTGTTGTGTTAAGATCCGCGGGTTTCCCCCGCTTCACAGTCTGCTTCACAGTCAGGGGACGTTCAAGAAAGCAAGAAACTAGATCTCCCAAACACCCTTCTCGTCATTTAATGTGACTACGCGCGGGTGGTTTCGTCCTCGACACGGGGCCTTGGTACATCTTGGGGGGGTGCCCTTCGCATTTTCACAGTCTTCCTTCTACCGATTATGAACGAGCAATGGTGATTGTGGATGGTGCACTAACCCAATGGTGTTCCTCTCTCCCGAGAATGTCAATAACGGCCGCGCCTCTCTTCGGACCTTTGGGCCTCCCATGTCTGCACGATGTTCCTTTGATCTTGCACGGATGCCGTATGTGAAGATGTGAATGTCCCTAAAAGCCGGAAGTTAATACGAATAATCAATGGAGAAATAGAACAACATATTACGAAGGGCAACTGAGGGACATAGGATGTACCGTAGGCCCCCAGGCCTCTTCGCGGAAGGCGCGAATCGAGCAGGGCGGATTCGTCACATTTTCTTTTTGGCTTGCCCTCAATCCTGTTAGGGTATAGACCGGTCTTCGAGACGTCCGGGGGTGAAAAGTGGAAAAACGCAGCCTCAAATGGATAGAACTCACAAGGACCTTCGCGATGTTCTTTATCGTGCTGTGTCATTCCAGCGACATGGTGTCTTTTCGGGAGGACCCATGGTGGGCGGCGGCGGTTTCGTCGGCGGTCCGTTTTGCTGTCCCCCTTTTCTTCATCATCTCCGGATACCTGGCCGGTGGGGGTCTTCCGTCCGGGAAAGGCAAGGCTGCTTTCGCCGGCACCCTCAGGCACAGGATTGCCCCGATTATTGTCAACTTCCTCGCATGGAACATCATCTACATGTTCCTCGTGAAGATCTTTTTCGGTGCACCCTTGTGGTCTTTCAACTCCCTGTGGAGTATTGCCACCGGGTATGTCCATCTCTACTTCATTTTTGTCCTCATGCAGCTTCTGCTCCTTCACAGACTGGTTAGCCGGTTTCTCAAGGGAAGTGCCGGCAATGCGATCATCACTTTTGCTGCGATCCTATCGATTGCCTTCTACGTAATATCGGACACCCTGCTGTGGACAAGAGGGGCCGACGGTTATTTCTTTGAATGGCATTGGGGCAAGTTGTTCGCCGCCTGGTCTTTGTTCTATTTCTGGGGCGTATGGCTTGGCCGCCGGACCACTTTGATCGAAAGAATGTCGCGGGCTGTCATTCCTCTTGCCGCGGCAACTGCCGTATTCTTCGTGCCCTACGCCGTCGAGACCCATGTTCAATTACAGTCTTATGGATACAGCCCTCGGGGCTATTTCCTGGCGGGCGGCCTCGCCTTCCAGTTCCTCTGCGCCAATCTCGTTCTCGCTTCAGCCTACCGGTTGATCGCCCTCAAGAGAACTAACCGGCTGACGGATGCGATGGTCGGGTCCGGTGCCGATACGTACGGTATATACCTTTGCCATTATGCGTTCGTCATGGCCATGGGATATTTGCAGACATACCTCCCTATTCCCCTGCCGCCTGTGCTTGCGATCCCTTTGATCGCAGTCATCGCCTGGACCGCAAGTCAGGGCCTCGTCAGGGTCCTTGGCTTGCCGCGTTTCGGGGCTGTCAATCGTGTGTTGTTTCGTATGCAGAGAAAAGGGCTCAGGGGTGAGAATTCGCCCTGAGCCCTTTTCTCTCCTATTTCTTTTTCTGAGTTGTCGATGTGGATGTGTCAGCTTTGAGAACCTTCACATCTTCACATTCTTTCTATTACCAGGTCCGAACAAGCAATGGTGATGTCAATAACGACCGTGTCTCTTTTCGGATCTTCGGATTCCATGTCTGCACGATGTTCCTTTGGCCTTGCACGGATGCCGAATATGAAGATGTGGAGGGGGTCCTCTGATGTTGTCTCATTTTGTTGCCATGCCACACAGGTCTGATTACTATCGGATAACGCAGAAGTTCAGCGGGAGCCGGACTTGTCGGCGATCCGATGCAGTGACCTGTCATGTCCTTTGGCCGCGAGTTCCTGTTCTATTCTGTCGGATAGAAAAACCTTGACCAGAGACTGGTAGGGTACGTCGCGCTTGTTTGCCAGAAGCTTCAGTTCTTCAAGCATGGATTCAGGAAGACGGAGAGAGATCGTTTTCACGGAGGGCTTCAGGTTGGCAAGCGTGAGTCTTCGTGCCTTTTTCCAGTCAACGTATTCGGTGGAATCGTGACTTTTCCAGAAATCTCTTTCCTCTTCTTCACTTTTGAACCGGGGGATCTTCTTCATGGGTTTGATACGCCCTCCTCTCTTTCCTGTTCATGTCTCTTGCAGATATGATCCGTACCTTGTCCCTGCGAACCGTGAAGACCAGGAACAATAGCCTGCCGGAGTCCGTCTGCCCTAACACGTAGAAGCGGTTCTCCTTCTCCGAATGCTTTTCGTCATCACCGGACACAACGGGAATATTGAAGAATATCTGTTCGCATTCAACCGGTGTCACGTTGTGCCGTACCTTGATCTTCTCTGAATTGTGCCTATCCCATTCGAACCCGGTGCACTTCAGGAGAAGGTCAGATATCATGGTCAAAGTATATCTCTATAATATACACCTGTCAACCGGGGGCTGGTGGGATGGTTCAAGAGTTCACTTGTAGTTTGATCACCGGCAGCCCCACAAACTTAATAACCCGTTCTCCCCAGCCGATAATAAGCGTGAGGCGTATCCGCAGGTTTAGACGTCGGCACTCCTGCCATCGTCTCGCTCGTACGCAGTAGCGGCCCATGAGATATTCACCGGCGGCCCCCCACTGCCCTACCTGTCGAGCGGCGTTTACAACGCGGAACTCCTGAAACAGTTGAGCGCCGAAATGGCGGCGAAGATCGCCATTTTGCCGTAGCAGAGGTGCCCGACCGGGTGCCCCGTGGAGCTGCTATGCAATCGGTAAAATTGGGAAAACCGGTGCGTCACAATAGAACAAGGGGGCCTGCAGATTGAAAAAGCAGATTACCGCCGCCGTGCTTCTTGCGCTTCTTCTATTCCTGACCTTTGCAGGATGCGGGGGCGGTTGTTCGGGCGGCGCAGCCGCTCGGGCCATTACTTCGGACGTCGATTATGCGAAGTCCGAAAACTGGCTGGCGCTGCCCCCTTCTCCTGATAAAGCGGTCGACGTCTTCTACGTTTACCCCACGGAATACGTTGCGGGTCCGAACGGCCTTGTTATCAGCACGATCGACGACCCGAGCATGGTCACGGGTGCACAAGACGCCCTTGGCGAGCAAGCGTCCGCCTTTGCGGCCATAGGGAATATTTATGCGCCTTACTACAGGCAGGCAGACGCCAGCTATGCGTTGAGCCTGTCGACTGTCGACACCGTATATAATGTTGTTTCAGGCATCCCGCAAGGCGACGTAACCGCGGCATTCGACTACTACATCCGCCATTACAACCATGGTCGCCCCTTTATTTTGGCCAGTCATTCCCAGGGTTCGGCGGTAGTAGCATTGCTGCTGGAAAACTACATGAGAGACAATCCCGCGGTATATGCCAAAATGGTTGCCGCATACGCGATCGGATGGTCGTTCACACAGGATTACTTCAACAAAAACCCGCATCTGAGGTTTGCCCTGGGTCCCGACGACACGGGAGTCATCATTTCGTACAACACGCAGGGGCCTTTATTCGTGGGAAAAAATCCCGTCGTCTTTCCCGGAGCCATGGCAATTAACCCGATTACCTGGACCAGGACACAAGGCCTGGCAACGGCCGGCCAAAACCTGGGGTCTTTGCTCCTCAAACAGGGCGGGCAGACCGTGCTCCCGGCCCAGCCCGGCGTCATGGACTTTGCCGACGCGCAAGTCACACCGATCAACCCGACCACCAGTCAAATCGACCCGACCTCGACGACGAGCGTGGTGTTTTGCCATACGGTCGTTCCGGCAGCACTCGCGACAAATTCGGTCTTCACCGCAGGGGTCTATCACGACTATGACTACCCGTTCTACTACAACAACATTGCCGCAAATGCCGCCAACCGGGTCCATAGGTTCCTGACCGCCGGACGCTAATGCCCTCTGATTTCAGGTTATCGCCGGATTAATTTAGAGAAATATCCGGACCGCAAGCGCGAACAGGATGAGAATTACTATTCCGACGCACAGTCGCAATATTCTATTCGAACCGGATTTGCTTCTCACTTTTTGATAGAGTTCCGGGTATGTCGATTTGATTGCAGCCGCTATATCACGGTTCGTGTACACTGCCATTGAGAAATAGTCGATCGCTTCTTGAGTCTTCCCGGCTTTAACGGCTATAGAACCAAGCGTATACCACGCTGTATAATCATCGGGCCTTTTTGCAGCGACTTTGAGATAGAGGTCCAGGGACTCCTGGTACCGGCCTGCATTGTTATACGCTTCCCCAAGAAGGATCTGGGCCCCGATCTCTTCAGAATATTTTTCCAGCCACATCTGGCAATGCCCGATAAGCCCGGGCCAATCTTTGTCCGCTCTGAGCTTGTCTCCTTTTATAGCCCAGGAATGGGAATCAACGAATTCATCCATGATCAATATCTCCTTCCCAATTCTTATCTTACACGAATTTGGACCGAGTTATCAAAGTAGCATTAACGTTGATGCACTTTGCACTTTCACATTCACCCGTCTTACAGAACAGCCTTGGGGGCAGTCAGGGGACGTTCAAGAAAGCAAGAAACCATCAGCTTTGGGGACGCCCTTCACATCTTCACATTCCTTTTTCTACCAGGTTTAAGTGAGCAACGATGATTACGGATGGTCTTAGGCAAACGACAGGTCGGAACTCTTCACATCAAGAAAGGCACCGGCGAAGGTCGTGGGACGGAGTCCCTTATGCTACTTCGCGGTCAGCGAACTCGGCACGAGCAAGTCAGAACTCTCACGCCATCTCGGTCTCTCCGCCGCCGCGGTGAGCATGGTTGTGAAACGCGGCCGGAAACTGGCCCCGGAAGGAGGATACAGCTTCCCGTTGCACGCTTTCCTTCGCGTCTTTCTGCAGTGTTTTGCACAGGGCAAGGACATTGCAGGGAGGAGGGGGGCTGAAGCTCACACGAAGAGCTGCCTGTTCCGCGTCGTTCCCTCTAGAGGTACTTCCTCCACCCGGGTTCTTCCATCATGGGCTGGAAAAACATGATGTAGGGGCCTTTGATCAGGTGCGCCATCACCCCCTGGTCGTGGATCTTGCGGATCTCGTGGTTGACCAGAACCTTCGCGAAACCCAATTGTGCCATTTCGGGGGCTTCCCACTCGCTGTGAATGAGGTACTCAGGCGGATTGGGCGCCGCGTCGGGCGTCTCAAATGCCGGTTTGGGGTTCTCGGGAGGCACTGCCCCAAGGGTCTGGAGGGCCTCACTCATGGATTGAGGGTCAAGCATGAAGCTGCCGATGGCGCACACGCCGATCTGCTTCATGATCATGTACCCGAGGAAGCCCGTTGAATCGGAGATGGCCTCCATCGTCTCGATCGCACCGGCCTCGAAATCCTTCTCCCTGCCCGGCTTGACGGTATGCTCGGCGAGGGCCACGCAACGCATGGGTGTGGCAAATCTTACAATGTCTTTCTGTTGCTGAATATCTTTTGCAAGGTCTGCTATCTGGCCCATGGATCGAACGGGAGGCATCTTGGCCTTGACAATGCTGTAAACCGGTTCCCACGGTCCCTCAACAACCATGGAAAGACAGTGGCCACAAAGCTCGAAGATCCTGTCGAACTGCTTTACATGAAAATCGTCGTGATCCCGCCAATCCTTCCACATAGTGTACTGGTAATTTCTGATGGGGTTCAAAGTCTGCCGCATATCGACCGCACCACCCCCAAAACGGCCGGCCAGGGGGAGTATGCCTGTCTGAACGTTCGCCTGGAATCCCAGGAATCCGGGATGGGAAGCAGTAGTGATGCATACTCTTGGACCCACCTGATGCATCTGACGGAAACTTTCCTCGGAGTTCACCACCCTGGACATATTGACTGCCACATGAATTGAGTTTGCTTTGTCCTTCGAGGCCATAGCCGTTACCTCCTTCTTCGTGTAATCATGCCTGTCAAACATTCATTTCTTCCCACTATTGACCTCCTGATTTGTTTACCAGAGTTGTTAATTGCCGCAGCGGGAAATGAACCGGTTTACAACAAAAAAAAGACATTCGGATGTTTTGATTCAGACTGATCGCGGTTGTTATTCCGTTTCGCCACCTCCCATACCTTCATCGGTCGAAGCCGTGGAGCCGCGCCGGAAACCTGGTATATTGTTCAATTATACAGTCGGCAAGCAGCTATGTCACACAAAGCACCATTCTTACGTGGTCATTTTGATACATCAGGTGTCGCCCTTTCTATCATAAGGTGTATGGTGTGAAATCCTATGGGAAACCGGTCTCATCAGTCTCGCCTCTCACACTGCAATACACTACAGTGATGGCGTTGCCGGGGATCGCAGGACCCGGAGAATTTCCTCTATGTCGGGCAACTCCTTGATGGGATAAACCTTGACGAATATAACGCGGTGACTGTCATCGAGAACTATGTTGGCCCGCTCTGAAAAGCCATTCGTTTCTCTGAATATACCATACTCCTGTGCCACCATACCATGGGGCCAGAAATCGGAAAGCAGTATTGTGTCCTTGATACCTAGTTCTTTAGCCCAGGCGTTTTTACAGGGGACGCTGTCGATACTTATACCCAGGGCAACAGCGTTGAGGGCATCGAACGTCTTCTTATGAGCTTCCAATGCCTTCATCTGTTCAGCACACACACTTGTCCACGCGAGAGGATGAAACGAGAGGAGTACTTTCTTTCCCCGGAAATCGGCCAATTGAACCTTTTGATCGTGTTGGTCCTGGAGCGTAAACCCTCTGGCTTCATCACCTTTCTCTATTGCTGTTGGCATCTCGACCTCCTTCTATGTATTTCCCATACGGTAAGCACTGACGGCAGATTCAGCAAGTTATTCAATCCGCGAGGGCATGCAGCAGCAAAGCGGTGTTTACGGCGCCATCGTTATTGAGCCGCTCCAGAACGGCCCGAAGCCGGATCGTGATTATGTTGTCATGCTGTCAATAACGGCACCGCCTCTTTTCGGATCTTCGGATCCCATGTTTACACGATGTTCCTTTGATCTTGCACGGATGCCGAATGTGAAAATGTGAAGGGCGTCCCCAAAGTCTTCTCAAAGTTCTGGTAACTGGCTTTCGTCTCGCATCTTGTGGGTTGAGCCCCGTCCGGTGTTGTAACAGGGTCACCGGCCGGCGGCAGGCCGACTACGAAGCAGGATGTCGCGCGCCCCGGGTCCGCAGTTGAAGAGAAGATCGAGGGTGGAAAGATTGGCAAGAAAGTCCCCCCAGAGCTGGGGATACACGGGAGGAACACAGGTGATATAACGAAGCTCGATCCCGTTCCTCTGAAAGATCTTTGCGTCGAGAAATTTCCCGGCCTGTCTTTGAGCCAGAAAAACTGTCGCACCGGCGGCCCTGCAGATCTCCAGGAGAAGTTCGGTTCCCTTTCCTGTAACGTCCAGTTCAGAAAGGAGCCTGAGCTTTGTTTCCACCTGAAGGTTTTTCATCAGATAGCGAGTGACTGCCATGTTCAGATCGATGATTTTCTCAAAAGTGTTCGAAAACACCTCTGTCATGAAGCCGATATGGTCCCCGAGGTAGGGGGCGTTCGCATAGGCGGCCTTGATGCTTTCGAGGTGCTTGTGTCTCCAGCGGCCCTCCTGACAGATCCTGACCTGACTGATGCGTTGCAGCCCCAGGCCCTTTTTCCGGACCGGGACGGTTATCCAGAACATTCCCCGGTCATTTTTGAAACGGTTTCTGGTGATCCAGGTCGTACCCCGGGGAAACTGTACTTCGTCCAACATGATCAGGACGTCGGAGGCGAGGGCCTTGTGGAAGAAACCGGGAAAAGCACAGAAATACGGTTGATTGGCCGATAGGATCATTACGCACCGGCATTTGTTCTTCTCCGGGTGTGATGCAATTGGCGACACCCGGACTGCGCATGCCGTTCACCTGCCTCTAGATAAGTATATCAAACCGGGTGGAAGGGGACGGTTGGGGCTTAACATTACCAGGCTTGCGGTTGCCACGGCTCTCGATTGCGCGAAGGACATTTTACGTCATCTGAGGATGCCCTAGGGTCAAAAGGAAGGGGGAATCTCTTCCCCCTTCCTTTTCCTGAAACAGTTTTCCGGGTGTTCGGCTGCGTGCCTGCTTCGTTTCGGCTTGTCACTGCGCGGCGGGAGCGCCGCTGGTGCTCTTCGTCTTCGTGTACTTTCCTTTGGTCAACTTCTTCCCCTCGGCGCTGCCGGGTCCAACGGTCCCATTCTGTACCTTGGTGGGTGCGGTGGACGACGAGGATGCAGTCGGTTTTGAGGGCGCCGCCGGTTTCGCGGGTGTTGCCGCCTGGGTGGGTTGCTGCGCGGTGGAAGCTCCACCCGTCTGCTGCGTCTTCTTCGTCTTCACGTATTTTCCTTTCGTAAGCTGCTTCGCTTCTTTAGCAGGTCCGGACGTCGTGTTCTCCTGCGCAAACCCCGTGAATGAGAAGCAAAGCCCGATCACAACTGCAAAGAAAAACACCAATGCCTTCTTCATATTATTACACCTCCTTTGATGTGTGATGGAATCCCGTCATTTTTCTGAACACAGGACACACATGGAACAGGACCGTCTCTTTAAAAGTAAATAACTCAATCGCCCAGCCCCTTTCGCATCATTCTCTTAAGGTTTGGAGACATTCTAAAGCCATCAATTGCGAAACCCCCTTGCTGCAAGTCGTGGTATTTTGGGGACATTCACATTTTCACATTCTTCCTTCTACCGATTATGAACGAGCAATGATGTTTGTGGGTGGTATCAGTCAAATGGTATTCCTCTCCCCCGAAAATGTCAATAATAAGCGCGCCTTCCAGATTTTGGCGTCCAGGAGAACAAGACAGGGCAGGGCCGGGAGGAAAGGCTGAAGAGGTTCCTGGATTCCCAGAGGCGCCCCTTGAAGGACAGGGGGCAGCCACCTTTTCTAAATCACAGGGGTGGAAGATTTTGCAGAATTCTTTCCACATCCTGATCAGTTATTGTCTTGCCGTACACTTCGGAATAGAACGTCTTCATCTCTTTGATCATGTCCCAATCTTTGAATAGATCGGGATGAAATATCTTCGCCATGTAAATCATGAGAAGCACGCCTTCGCCGCTTGCGTGGTCCCAGGGGTAGATCCCTCTGGGAATGCGATAGAACTTCCCGTTCTTAACGGCATTCAGGGAGGCCCAACTGGGGTCCTTTTTCATAATGTCAATGGAGTCGACATATCCGCTCAGAAGAATGATGTCCGGCTTCCACGACAATACCTGCTCTGTGGTTGCCTTTGCATGGTTATCGTTAATAGCCTGGGGCAGATAATTGCCTCCGGAGATTTCGGTATTCCAGTGCATGAAGCTGCCTTTTCCCTGACCGTAGAGCAGACTGGAGCGCAGACCGCCGTAGTACACGGCAGGCCTGTTCTTCTTGTCTATTTTCGATGTTATGGAAAGAATCTGTGCGACTTTTCTGTCGAAGTAACTGTTGTATCTATCTGCTCTCGCCTTTGCGTCGGGTCCCAGAAGATCGCCGAACAAGCTTATCTGAGCTTTGAAATTTTCCTTGAATTCATAGAGGCTCATGGGTCGTTTGTCGGCGGAGAAGGCGCACACGGTCTTTAGACCTGCTGAGCTGAATTGCTCCCCTTTCGTCATCCCTGGCGTATAGAGCACAAAATCTATCTTCATATCCAGCATTTGCTTCGGGGTAATGCCATTATTGGTTTGAGCGTTTTTTATTTCCGGATAAAGTTTGTAAGCCCACGGAGATTGTTCCGCCATCACGCTTATCAAATTCCCCTTGCCGAGAGTCATAATCTTCTCAGGGGAAACACAATGCATGCATGCGATTCTCCTGGGGCTGACCGGCACTTCGACTTTGTTGCCGCACATATCGGTTATTGTCTTGTAATCTCCGGCGTAAAGTCGACTGCCACATGCATCTGCCCCGATCAACAGACCCAGCACTATAAAGAGTATATGGACCAACCTCTTGTCGCTCATCTCGTCCTCCACGTATTGTTGCACCAGGAGACTTCTCTTCGAGGTGCGCTAACTCGAAACCGCAGTAATGCTTTCCGGCTTTCCCCGCCACGGACGATTGGTACCGCGAAACAGATTGCCGGATTAAGCACCCGTGCAACTTCCATTGCCACCTCTATAACAGGTTGAGGCGGTCACATCAATAGGCTTATATATCATTGGATATAACGCTCTGTAAAGAGAAATTTGGGCAACTAATTTGGGCATCCCCACAAAGTTTCGTTAGGTTCCTTCCGCCCGTAAACAAATTCTACATGTAAAATGATATTACTATTTTTTACTTATGATGTGATGATAATCATATACTAACACGTCCAGCGTGATCTATATAATACGGTAGGCACCACTCATTACAATAGGAAGGCCGGATGGAAGATTTAAGCAAGACAAATCAAGAACTGGTCAAAGAGATATCGCTCTTAAAACAGAGAATCAAGGAACTGGAGCGATTGGAAACGGAACGCAAACAAATGGAGGAAGCCTTACGCGCGGGCCAGGTTCAGTTGTCGGATGCAGCGGACATTGCCGGAATCGTTTATTGGCAGGTCGATGCTCAAGATGCCATGTTCATCTTCAACGATCCCTTCTATGCTTTTTATGGCACTGCTGCCGAGCGGGAAGGAGGTTACCGGATGGCAAGGGAAGAATATGCGAAACGGTTCGTACATCCTGACGATCGCTTGCGTTTCTGTCAGATGGTGGACCAGAATATCACAAACAAAGATTCTGAAGTTCTTACCAATCTTGAGCACCGCATCATTCGCCGTGATGGAGAAGTGCGGCATGTCCTGGCACGAACGAGGATCGTCAGGGATGGTTCAGGCCTTATCGTCAAAATACACGGCGCAGAGCAGGACATTACGGAACGTAAACTGGCAGAGGAAGAACAGGAGAGGCTCATTCTTCAACTTAAGGAAGCGCTTTCTCAGGTCAAAGTCTTAAGCGGGTTGCTCCGCATTTGTTCTTCCTGTAAAAAGATACGCAACGAGGAAGGAGACTGGGAACAGATGGAAAAGTATATAAGAGACCGTTCAGAAGTGGACTTTTCCCATACTTATTGCCCGGAATGTGCAGAAAAATTGCGTTCTCAACTCCTTCAAAAGGAGTGAATTAATTAACGGCAGCCAGCAGCTAGAGGGTGAGGGTGACGCTCTTGAAATGTTGAAATGTTTGTGGGCCTACAGGGACGCTGCAACTTCGGGAACGCCCTTCATATCTTCACGTGCTTTTCTCCTGTACGCAGGCGTCAGATACAGACGTATTAATCCTCTTCTTCAGTGGTGTGTCTTCTCCTCTTCGCGCCGGCGCAGGGGGTGTTGGTCCAAGTGGTTCTCCCCGTTCCCCTGTCCCTTACCTGTGTTTTTTCTCTTTGTTGCCTGTTTTTTGGCCCTTCTGATTTATACTAAACGTCTGTCCGACTACGCTGATCTGACCTGTCCTCGGGGAGCTGCCCCGGTTCTCCTCGACGGCGAATTTGACCGTGCCTTTGCCCTTACCCGATGAAGCCGACGCGATGATGATCCATGGGGCATTTGCGACCGCTTTCCATTCGCACCCACTGTCGGTTTTTACCGAGAAGCTTCCTCTGGCGTCGCCCTGGCCCACATTCTGACTTGTTTTTGACAGGGTGTATGAACACGAAGGAGCTGCAGGGGAGGTCTTCGCGACCGGTGCCCGTGAAACGTGGGAGGATCCCGCGCTCATCTGCGCCGATGTCGGGTCGCTGCCGCCCGATGCTTGGGTTGCCTGTGCCGCCGTCCGGCCCAGCTGGGTCACGTTCACGGACGCGGTCTTGACCTTTATCACCGTGCTGCGGGCCGCGGTCGACTGGTTCTCCATGAATTGGATGTGAACGCTGGCGCTTCCCTTCCCGGATCTTGTGTTGGAACCGATCCCGATCCAACCGGCCGTTGTTTCAACAGTCCACGGGCAATCCTGGTGGTTTGTCGTGACACTAAAGCCGGTTCCTCCGCGGCTGGCCGAATGGTCGATGGACGCAGGGCTGACCGCGTAGGTGCAGGGATTGGCCGTCTGGGTCACGTTCACGGCAGTGTTGTTGATCTTGACCACCGCGCTCCGGGCCGTGCCCGTGCGGTTGGGCTGGACGGTGACGGAGACGTAGCGGGTTCCGGTTCCGGACTTCGTGGGTGGTTGGACCCCGATCCAGCTGGCCGTTTCGTCGATGGTCCATTTGCAGTCCCCGCTGTTTGTCGTAATGTGAACAGGTTTGTTGTGGTCGTTGCCCGAAAAGCTCAGCGACGTCGGGCTGACCGTGTACGTGCATGCCTCCTGCGTCACGGTGAACGTCTGACCGGCGATCTTAATAGTGCCGGTGCGGGTGCTGCCGGATGCGTTTGCACCGATCGTGTACCTGACGGAGGCGGTGCCGGTCTTTGTCCCGGGAGTTACGTGGATCCATGGGGACGCTTCGCCGACATTCCAGGTACAGCTTGCGTCGCTCGCCTTCACGAGGACGGTGTCATAGTTCCCTGGGGTGCCGCCGGCGGCGATTGACCTGCTTGTCTGGTTGAGCGTGTACGTGCAGGGCGGTCGCTGCGGCTGGTTAACCCAGATGTACTGGCGGTTGAGGACAACGCGACCCTGTCTTGCCGCGGCGCCGGTGTTCGGCTTGACCGTGACAACGATGGTCCCGCTCCCCGTGCCTTTGTGTGTGTCGGGCACGGTGATCCAATCATCGGCACTGGAGATGTTCCAGTTGCACGTGCTGCCGCTTGCGGTGAAATTGATGGTATAGGTACCACCTGAATGTCCCGCCTCGACGACCGCTGGCGACGGGGTGAACGTGCATTGCTGTGCCTGCGCTGTGACAGCAAAAACAATGCCACCAATACTGATGATCGCACAGGCTATTGCACAAACGAGCCCTCCTGCAAAAAAGCTTTTGCGCATCGCATGCCCCCTTTGTTTTTCAGCTATCTTCAATGATTCTACTGAGTCGCCGATCCATTGTCAACAAACCTGCGCACCCGGGGGGCTCCGGGGAAGTAGTTGTGCGAGAATTCCTTCTTCGGCCTCAGGAATTTTGCTCCGCCGTTTCCGGGGGAAAGCCTGAGCTTGTCAGCGGGGATATAGTCATACGACAATATCACCAGGCTGGACACCTTTCCTGTCAACGACATCAAAATACTTTTCAGCGGTTGTTGAATGTTGTGTATTGACTCCAGCCGGGTTACAATTCCCCGAAACAAGTTGATAGAAATTAAAGAGGAAAATCGCGTGTCTGGATCAGGGTTTAGACTTGATGTATTTCAGCCCTGCGACGCGGAAGGGGTTTCCGGGCTCTTCAAGGAAGTCTATGGTGACGGATATCCGGTGAAGATAGTCTATGATCCTCAAGGGTTTACGAAGGCGGTTGACAGACAGGACTATGTGCCTGTGGTTGCCCGCACTCCTGAGGGGGATATTGTCGGTTTCTCGTCCCTTTATCGGTCTGCTCCGAATCAGAACCTCTACGAGATCGGACTCGGCATGGTCTCAGCCGAGTATCGGCGAACTGCTATCGTAGGTCTCATGATGCGTCGCCTCGTGAAAGTGGCTCTTGCGTCGCCCGGCTTCGATGCCTTCTTCGGGGAAACGGTGTGCAATCATGTTCTGACGCAAACAAGCTCAAGCACCCTTAAGGCCGTAGAAACCGCCATCGAAGTTGACCTCATACCTTCCGAAGCCTACGAAAAAGAAGGGAGCGCTTCAGGGCGGGTATCGACTGTCGTTTCCACAAGGACCATTGCTCCCCGGCCTCATACGGTCCATGTTCCTGAGATCTACGGCGGTTACCTGGCGCATATCTACAACGGGTTTGATGACAGCCGCGCCCTCAGGCGATCAGACGAAAGGCTGCCACCTGACCGATCCACCGGCCTGGCAACCCGGATCTTTGAGAGTGCAGGGGTGGCGAGGATTGCAGTCAATGAGGCAGGGTCCGACTTCGAAACCATTCTGGACTCGGAAGAAAAGGCAGCCCGGAGCAAGGGCGTTATTGTAATACAGGTATGGCTCAACCTTTCCTGGCCATGGGTCGCCGGATGCGTCGAAGCCTTGCGCTCACGAGGCTATTTTTTCTGTGGACCCTTCCCGAGATGGTTCGGCGAAGACGGCCTTCTCATGGAGAAGGTGGAAGGACGGCCGAACTGGGAGGGAATCATCCTCTATTCCGAACGGGCCCGGCAGATACTCGAGTTTATCAGGGAAGACTGGGCGGGGGTGACCCGGAGTAAAGCCTTCTCCCCATGCTCCGTTGGCTCCAGCGACGCCCGCAAGGGTGGAGCGGGCGTAAGATAAAGAACGTTAGTATGGTCTGCCGCCGGGAAAGGATCAGGTATTTCACAGAATGACAAGGAACAAAAATCTTCACGATGTGTCATACGTGCATGGGGTGAAAGACAGCGTCGTTCATTCTTCAAGAGGACCTGACGATGTATAGACAGAAAGATCGAAGGTATGGAAAGATCCTGATCCAATTTGTTGCGGTTATGGCCATCGTCTTCACCGGTGTTTCCCTTGTCTGGCCAGGGTCTTCATCTGACCCAAAACTGACAAAACGCTATCGATCGTGGTCCGTGACTGAGCGCGTGATGAAGGCCGAGGCTGATCGCCTTTCTTCGGCTGCCGGTCAGGCCTTTAACGAAGGTCTTTATGGAGAGGTTGCCCTTCCCGCGAAGAAGGCCCTCGATCTTTATCGCCGTCTGTCCGATGTCGCGGGCGAAGTGGAGACCCTTCACTATCTGGGCCAGGCGGAAAGAAAGATGGCGAAGTACGATGAAGCCATAGAGACGCACAACAGGGCGCTGCTGCTGGCGAAGAAAGTGCTGGATCGCAGGGGGCAGGGACAGGCGCTTATCGATCTGGGTGATGTCTATGAACGGAAAAAGGATTACTCGAAGGCCATAGAGTTCTACAACAAGGCACTGGCCGTCCTCAGGCCCGAGGAGGACTGGCGCGACATGGGCAGGGCTCTCTGCCAGCTCGGGGATATTTACGTGGCATCCGCTGATTTTGGAAATGCTTACGACTCCTACTCGCGAGCCCTGCATCTTGCCGAGAAAGGCCGGGATCCCGTCTATGTCGCCGGGTTCAGCGATTGCCTGGGATTCTTCTATCGCCAGCTGGGAGATTACGATAAAGCCATTGAGTATCACAAGAGGGCCCTGGAGAGCGCCGGGAACATTGCCGACGTCACCCTGAGGGCACAGGCCAGGGCAAGGACGCTCAACCATCTCGGCCTGTGCACGGAAAAGTCGGCCGAGTGGTCTCCGATAGAGAAGGGAAACGCGCCAAGGGCAAAGCTGTACAGGGAGGCGATCGAGTACGAGCGTCAGGCCCTCGCATGCGCCGTCGAGATCAATGATCGGTGGCGGCAGGGGTACATTATGAGGGAGCTGAGCCAGCTCCACCGGGAGCTCGGGGCGGTCCTGCCCGATGGGGAAAGGCTGCCCCAGTATCAACTGTCCCTGGAGTGGGCCGAGAAGGCCCTCGCATTAGCGGCTTCATCCATGGGGGAGAAGGAGTGGACGGGCCTCGCCCTGCATCACAAGTTTCGCGCGCAGGCCGCCCTCGGCCGGGATGAGGAATGTCTGAAGACATTTCAAGAGACGGTCAAGGTGTGGGAATCCATCGGCGACCTCATGTCCCTGGGAAGGACGTATCAGTATCTTGCACAATCGTTCTATGAGCCTCGCAATGACTATGAGGATGCCCTGGCCACGTATGACCGGGCCATCAAGATTTACGCACAAATTCATACGCTGGAGTACATTGCCGCCATCCACTTGAGTAAGGGGGCCATCTATGAGCGGCAGGGTGAGATCGAAAAGGCCAAAAAGGCCTATATGGCTTCCATTGAGACGATGGAATCGATGCGAAGCAGGCTTACCTCGGAAGAGCAGAAACTGACGTTCTTCGCGCGGCGGTCGAAGCCCTATGAGGCCCTCATTTCCCTGTTGATCAAGAGCTATAGAAAACAATCCCGTTTGGAGGACGCTGTCGAGGCGTTCTACGTGTCGGAACAGGCGAAGGCGAAGATATTTCAGGAAATGCTGGCGAAGGCAGGTGCGCGGCGCGTGATCGGAAGGAACAATCCAAGGCTCGGGCAATATGTCAACAGGGAGCGGCAATTGGTGGATCATCTGACGCAGTGCAGGAACCTTCTTTCGGAAGCCATGAACAAGCCCGAAGCCAGACGGGACCACGCCCGAATAGAGGCCCTGGAAAAGGACCTTACGGCAACTCAGACCGCGCTCGTTGCCCAGGAACGGGAGATAGAGAAGAATTTTCCCGAATATGGCGACCTCAAAAGGCCAAGGCTCAAAACAGTCCGGGAACTGCAGGAGAAAATCCTCAAGCCGGGCGAGGTCGTTGTCTCCTATTTTATTACCGAGGACAATCTCATAGCGTGGGTTATTTCAGCGAAGAACGTTCACATCGCCATTACGGACATAAAAGGCAGCGATCTCAAGAACAAGATAAGGTCATTCAAGTCTTCGCTGGAAAAGGCGGGGAGGACAGGGGATATCGATGACCTGGCGGCGTTCGATGTAAAAGCCGCGAACGAGCTGTACAGGATCCTCGTGAAACCCCTGGAAGAACAGATAAAAGAGGCGGAGATTCTGTATATTTCAGCCGATGACGTACTTTATACGCTGCCCTTTGAGGCGCTGATCAAGGACGGCCCCGAAACGGAAGTGCTCATCACGAAATACGATCACGTCCCTTTCTTGCTGAAAGATCGTCCTATATCCTATCTTCCTTCCGTGTCGGTCCTCTATTCCGTCAGGACATTCCTGAAGGACGGCTACGGCAAATGGAGAGAGCCTCTTGTTGCTTTCGCAGACCCCGTGTTCTGCCCTCAGGAGTTAAAGACGGAAGGGAAGGACGCTTTCCTGAACAGGGGGGCGAGCTTTGCGTTGATGGCCCTGAGAGGATCCGGATCTTTGACGGATTCCGACCCCTGCGTAGTCCTGCCTCGCCTGTCCGAGACAGCAGATGAGGTCCGGGCGATAGCCAGGATCCTGAAGGCACGAAAGAAACCTTTCCTGCGGGAGAACGCAAAGGAGACGGTGCTGAAGACGATCGACCTCAAGCCCTATCGCTTCGTGACGATCGCGACGCACGGGCTGCTCGCCGGTGAATTCAGGGTGAATCAGCCGTCCCTTGTCCTGAGCCTTGTCGGGGACGCGAAGAATGATGGCCTCCTGGAGATGGACGAGGTACTGGGGCTCGATATTGATGCGGAGCTCGTGACGCTTTCCGCGTGCAATACCTCCGCGGCGGAAGGCGGGGCTGACAAGGGAGAGGGTTTTGTGGGTTTGACGAGGTCCTTTATGTTCGCGGGTACGCCGTCCGTCCTTGTCACACACTGGAGCGTCGAAAGCGAGACGACACGAGACCTCATGATCAAGGTGCACCAGATGATCACGGCAAAGGGAAGGGCCGGCGCCCTGAGGGACGCAAAGGTAGATATGATGGGCAAATACATCGACGCGGGGGGGACGAGAATATCCACGGCTCACCCTTTTTTCTGGGCCGGCTTTGTGTTGGTTGGAGACGGCAGATGAACATGCTCGCCGCTTATAACTAAGGATCATCTTTAGCTACATAGAACATTGAACACGGGACAGCTTTTTCTGTCTTTGTGTTCCGGCCGGTTTTGTGTTACCTTCCTGAGTCACCTTTTTCATTCAGACAACATACAGGGTGGTAGAGGATATCCCCGGAATCATGCGCACCCTGCCGTAGATTGGGAACCGTTCAATGCAGCAAAAACTCTGGTCGAAGGAATTCACGGCCGTTGCTTCAGCAAATTTGCTTATGGCATGGGCATTCTACTCGTTGATGCCCACCCTGCCCATCTATCTGACCCGGGATCTCGGGATCAGCCAGGGGAGCACCGGCTTCGTCATGGCCGGGTTTTCGATTTCAGCCATACTCATCCGCCCATTTGCGGGTTATCTCCTGGATAATTATCAAAGGTTCCTGGTATTCATCCTTTCTCTCTTCCTGCTGACCGGTGTATATGGCGCCTATCCCTTCGCTCATGGCGTGGCTGCGATGTTTCTGCTGAGATTCGCGCATGGCGCCATGTGGGGGATATGTTCCTCCTCGGTCGCCCCGATCGTCGCCGACATTGTACCCCCCGCCAGGCTGGGTGAAGGTATCGGCATCTACGGACTGAGCATACCCATCGGGATGACCATCGGACCGATGTTCGGTCTTGAGGTGCTGAAACGAAGCGGCGCCGACACGATGTTTGTCGCTGTTCTCGGCATCTCCTTTCTGTCGCTGCTGATCGGTTTTCTTGCGAAGACCCCCGCCTCTGCAATCACGAGGAAGAAACTCATTATTGCCAACCTTGTCCACAGGAAGGCACTTCCTGTTTCCCTTTGCATGTTCCTGGTCATGATTGCATACGGATCAATAATCGTCTTTGCGGGCGTTTATGCCGCACAGAAGAGTTTCCCCAACGTGGCTGCGTTCTTCCTGTGTTTCGCGGCGGCCCTCTTTTGCTCCCGGGTCTTCCTCAGCAGGCTTTTCGACCGGGGATATTTCCTTCACCTTGTGCTGGCCGGCATCGCTCTGACCGCCATCGGAATGCCCTGGCTCGGAAATGCCTGGAACCCGACCCAGTTCCTGGTGGCGGGCATAATCAACGGTCTTGGTTTTGGAATACTCATGCCGACGTGCCAGGCCGCGGTAAACAGCCTTGTGGGCCCTCACGAAAGGGGTGCGGCGAATTCCACCTACCTGGTTTCCTACGATCTGGGAATGGGTGTCGGGTCCCTTCTCGTCGGTTTTCTGGCCGACAGGGTCACCCTCGGGGCGATCTACGGGTACACCTCGCTCCTGATCGTACTGTCGGCGGGCATATTCTTGCTGGTGGCCATTCCTCACTACCGCCGCAACAAATCCCGCTACAATGAAGCCGGAAGATGACCCGCAATGCGATATCTTCGTGTATTCCCGGGCCATTGCAGGCGTGTCATCGACCGCTTCCGGGACATTGAACATTGAACAGCGTGGTGCGCGAGGGCGATGGTCGTGAAGCGGCCGCGGCTTCGTTCATTTGGGCCAGTTCTTACCCGGTTTCGCCCAGTCGTATTCGTCGTATGTTCCCGCCTGGTAGTTGTGGGTGGCCTCGAGCGTCAGCAGTTCCTCGTCGCCACCGAGATCGGTTTCCCTCCAGTATGTCTGTTTCATGTCCGGACGAAACCGCATTCCTTCCTCAAGCCTGTCGGGGATGTCGTCCTTGTCCCTATCTTCACTCTCTTTCCAGCCTTGAGGCCAGAATGTGTGGAAATTATTGAAGTGGGTGAACTCATGCATGACATCAACGGCGAAGGTGTCAATGTATGTATACTTCAGGTAGCTTCTCCCCGAGAGCGTCGACGGTATTGACCGCTTGATCGCCGGCAGTTCCACGTAGAATGTATCAGGGTCCCAGGTGTTCACCTTGAGGTTGCATATATTAATGGTCTTGTAGCCGGAATAGTACGGATTGTACTGACCTATAACACCGCGGTGGACACACTGACATTTGTCGCCCGGAATCCCTTCGCACTGGTACGCAATTCTGACGTTCTGTCCAAAGGGTCTTGCCGCCGGGGTCTGCTTCCAGTAATAGAACCAGTTGGGATATTTCCCCTCAGGGTTGTTCTTCTCGTCCCTGGGATAGAAGAATCGCACCTCTCGCGTCTTCTCTATCCTGCATGAATCCATTTTCAGGGTTGCCTTTACCGTTTTCCTGCCGAACTCGTTGTTGTCCTCGGGCAATCCCTTGTAGACGACAGTGAATTTTCTCCCCTTTGGTGTTGATGACGTTGAAGCGGGAGTAATGGTTCGATTGGAGCCTTCTATCTCGGGAATGGTCCATTCGACGGAATCGGCATACCGCTCCGGTACCGTCCTCGCCTCAAGCTCCAGTGTAAGCTTGTTGGAATGCTCGCTTAAGAGGTACTCGTCACTGAAGACATGCCTGCTCTTGTCTTCAGGGCTGACGATCATGAGTTCCACGGATCTCATGTCTCTGCATTCCTCGGGCTCCTGAGGGACCTTGAGGTAGAGCGTCATGGTGGAGCCGGGACGACAACCGGGCGAGGGCCCCATCGGCCTGCCGATATCCTTGCGCAGTGTTATCTCGCTCCCTTTGAGCAATTGTTCGAACTCCGATCTGTTCAGCGTCCATGTGGCATCAAAACATCCCATACCCAGATTCGTCTTGCCGTCATCACCCAGGAAGGTGACTTTAGGCGCATTGGCCGTGACCTTAACCTGACCGTTTTCTGCGGGGGTTGCGCTCACCACATGGGCATAGAATTGCGGATAACGTTCTCCTTTAAAGATCTCGTAGCGGGAAAAGTGGGCCCAGCCGGTGCAGGATGATGACGAATATGAGCTCCTGCGCACACACTTCTTTCCCATCACGCCCGACACATTGATCCCGGTTGACAGAGACTGGATCTCGTACCCCTTTTCCCTGTCGAATTGTCCTTTTACCGGATCGTAGGTATGCGTGACGATCAGATTGCCCGCAAATCTTTCTTTGATCGTGTAGAGAAGGTCCGTCTTCACTTCGCTGGAGAAGAGCTCTTTCTCTCCCCCGTTGACCACAATGTACCCTTCCAGGGGAAAGGCTTCAGGGATCTGAGGTTTCTCCGTACCTCCCTGAAGATCGCCCATCATACCCTTCACCTGACGGAACTGTATGTTGATTATCTCGCGGCGGCGTTCTATTTCTTTCTCCGCCGTCGCGGCCGGTTGGATGGGGATTGACTGCATGCCGGTAGTCCCGCCGGCTCCCCTCGTGGCGTCATTTATGGTCTGCATGGTTTCCCGATACATCTCCATGAGCTTGTTCATGTTCGTTGTGCCCTGCAATTGTTGCTCAAGCTGCCGTGCCCTTTGCTCGAGATCCTCCGGAGCCTGAGCAGACGCTGTGAAGCAAAGCAAGGAAAGGACCATCGCCCCGATCATGCCCATCCATACGGTTTTTTGTCGCTTGTTGACCATCATTCACTCCTGTGGCAATGGATAGCAAACGGGGAGACAGGCGCATAGCCTCTTCATCCCCACGGTTCATGCCGCTTATTCGTGACCCCGAGCCAGCAACGTGCCGTCGATTTCCGGTTTCCACTATCATATCGTTCCTGTGTGAGAGAATGCAATACGATAGTGACAGGCTGGTATACAATGCCCGCACCAATTCCCCTTTGCCAGCGTCCGGACCCTCGGTCAATTCGGGGTAGGGTTGCATCACGCCGCCATCCTCGGCAACAGAGCGGCCCCCTGGCAAGGATATTGCACTGTTTGGTCATAGCGAGGAAGAGGCGCTCCATGGTAGTCTGAGAACGTACCGCAGGAGAAGAGAAGATGTGGAGACAATTGACCATGGTGTCTTACGCGAGTAGAATGAAGACAAACGTCCTAACGGCATAAGAAGCAGGCGGCCGGAAGCATATGACAAATTCGATCAGAGAAAGGAGTCTCACATGGAAAATCATCATCCACAATGCGTAAAATGTACGGTTCTTCGGTGTCGTTCCAAAGAAAAGGACAAGAAGGTGCCGGCGTTCTGCCCTACAGAAAAGTATCGCGGCCTTGTCAAGGAAACGGTGGAGAAATCCATGCTGCCCGAAAACCAGGCTATAAATAAGGGCTGGATCGGTTATATGAGTCAAGTCATGGATCCTGAAAAACCAAGAGAAAAGTTGGCCTGGACACGGGTTGATGAGATTATGGAGTATGCCAGGATACGCGGGATGACAAGGCTGGGCATTGCAACGTGCGGGGAACTGTTGCCTGAATCGAAGTTGTTATCTGATATCCTTGAAAGCAATGGATTTGACGTCGTCTCTGTGATATGTCTCTGTGGTGAAACGGATCCGCAGGAGATAGGCATGCCGGGGAATAAGATCTGCAACCCCATAATGCAGGCAGAAGTGCTAAACCGGGAGAAAACGGAGCTGAACATGATGGTGGGCCTTTGCCTGGGACACGATATACTTTTCCTGCGTCATTGCGAAGCGGAGACAACGCCTCTCGTGGTTAAAGATCGGGCTCTTGGACATAATCCTGTGGCAGCTTTGTATCTGAGCCAGAACCCTCTCTATAAGGACAGATTCATCAGAAAATGAACACGGTGCAGGACGGGGCACTGCTTCACCTTCTTACCCTCCGTGTTGTGCGACCAGACTGTCCCTCAGGGCCTTGAGCCTGCTGCTGAGACCTACTTTGTAGACATGCGGGTTTTCGAAACGTTTGTACTCTGCGGGAAGCATCGCCAGACGTTCCCGACTGTACTGCGCCGTCTGGGACAGGCCAGGGGGATCATGGACGATCTTGCCCCCGGCCATTACAAGATGCAGCGATGGCTCGATCTCGCTGGCATTGACGGCAGAAGACTGATGAGGGACGAATGGATGGTGCATCATGTCGATATGTGTCTCATCATCGAATCCGACAACGTCGGCGCCCAGGAACAGCCCGTGATCATCGATTGCGCGCCATACCTGTTTTTTGTCGGGCAGGGTGATTTTGAAAACATTCTCGGAAAGTTTGATGACCGGATGTCCATCGGTCCATGCCAGTTTGTAGACTCCATCAAGGGCCGCATCGGGTTGTCCTGTGACCAGGTTGGTCCCCACGGCGAAAACGTCGATAGGCGCCGATTGTGCCACAAGACTTCTGATGACATACTCGTCGAGCTGGTTGGAAGCTGTAATTTTGACATGGTGTAATCCCGCTTCATCCAGCATGATACGACTTTGCTTGGCCAGGTAGGCCAGATCGCCGCTGTCCAGACGAATGGATTTGAGGCGATGACCCTTTCTTTCCATTTCCTTTGCCACCGTGATCGCATTGGGTATGCCGCTCTTCAGGGTGTTGTAAGTGTCCACGAGCAATACGCAATCATTCGGGCGGGCGGCGGCGAAGCTTCGGAAGGCCTCGATCTCGCTTTCGCAGCTCTGCACGTAGGAATGCGCCATGGTGCCGAATGCCCGCAGGTTATAATCTCGCGCCGTCCGTACATTGCTGGTCCCCTCGAAGCCGCCGATGACAGCCGCACGGCTGGCATGGTAGCCTCCGAATCCCTGCGCGCGGCGCAGCCCGAAATCGATTAACAATCCATCTCCGGCAGCAAGGCGCATGCGGCTGGCCTTGGTGGCTATAAGTGATTGAAAATTGAGCATGTTGAGCAAAACGGTCTCGATAAGCTGAGTCTCGATGAGGTTTCCGTCAACTCTCAGGATGGGGCGTGTCGGGAATACCACATCGCCTTCCGGCAGAGAATAGATGGTACCTCTGAACCTGAAGCCCTTCAGATAGGCCATATAGTCCGGATGAAAAGACTGCGCTTTCAGAAAATCGAGGTCGTCCTTGCTGAAACGAAAGTCTTCCAGGATGGCCAGCAGATCGGGCAGGCCGGCGAATATCGCGTATCCGCCTTTGAAGGGATTCTTGCGAAAAAAGTAATCAAATACGGCGGATTCATCCTTTCGGCCCGCCAGGAAATAGGCCTGCCCCATGGTGAGTTCGTACAGGTCGGTATACGATGCGGTGAGATCCGGGATAAGCTTCTTGTTCATTATTCCTTCCATTCTATCTTTAGTCCGCGTGGACACAGAGACCGCGTCCGATTGCAGTATAAAGCGTACTCCCGGCCGTTCCCGTGCGTCAAATGGTTTCTTTCCCGGGGACGGGCAGGGGAGAGACGGAAAAAAATGGGAGGGTCTCTTCCCCCCCATTTCCTGAACCATCCCCGTGGCTTTGCTTTCTTGTCTACTTCGTTTCGGCCGGTTGCTGACCGGCTGGAGCTCCACTGGCCTATTGCGGTTTCTTTGTCTCCTTCGTGTATTTTCCTTTCGTTAGCTTTTTCCCTTCGGTTCTTCCGGGTCCGGTGGCCCCGCTCTGTTCCTTGGTGGGCGCTACCGATGTCGTGGATGTCGTGGTCTTTGCGGGTGTCGTGGGTGTCGTGGGTGTCGTGGACGTGGTCGTTTTTGCGGGTGTGGTCGTGTTCGCCTGGGTTCCGCTGGCTTGCTGTGTTTTCTTCTTTGTCTGCGTGTACTTTCCTTTCGGCAGGTTCTTCGGTGGCTTGGCAGGTCCGGGCGTCGTACTCTCCTGTGCAAACCCGGTGAATGCAAAGGAAAGACCGATCACAACTGCAAAGAAAAACACCAATGCTTTTTTCATATCATTTCTCCTCCTTTAATGTGTGGTGGAATCCGACTCGTGGGGTCGGCTGCGAGACAATATCTGTGAACTTTGAGGAACGCATCATATCTTCACATTCTATCTTATTAGCTTTTTGTTCAGCTCCCGTTCCGCCTTCCGGCGTTCATATTCGTCGCGCTGTTGCTGAATCCTTTCTGCCCTTTCCTGATTCCTCCTTTGCATCTCCACCTGATATTCGAGTTGCTTCAACTCTCTGGAGGTTTTCAGCCTGTCCATTTCCAACTGGCGTTCTTCCTGCGCCCGGCGCATTGCATCGGTCCTCTTTTCCATTTCGGTGCGCTGTTGCTGCGCCTTTTCCGTCCTCTCGGTGTTCCTCCTTTCCATCTCCCACTGGCGCTCCTGGTTGACTGCAGACTCTTGCGGGACAGGTGCCGCTGTCTGCTCGCGGTTTGCGTAGCTGTAGTAGAGCGCCATTTCTTTGTTGGTGTTGAGGACAAAATATGCCGGTCTCCATGTCTGAAGCTCCCACTCGCTCCACATCATGTTCTGGACCACATAACGTTTCAGGTAGGTATCGTAGACTATGGTGGCCTTACCGCGAAGCTTTGTGTTGTCATCGAGCCAGGTGTAACCGTATTGACTCATCTCGGCGGCTATCTTCTTCCCCAGCTCGTTGTAGCTTTGCGTGTAGGAGAAAGAGACGGCGAATTGCCTGCTGTTGCCGGGAAGTTTCGTAATCTCCACGATCTCGTCTATCTTGTTCTCCGATACGAGGAAAAGAGTATTCTTGTGAATGTCCTCGAAAACCTGGCTGGCGTTGCCCTTTTCGGTGAGAGCAATTTGCAGGCTGTCCCGTCCATGCGGGCCGGTGGTCTGATTCGTCTCCACCAGTTCAAGGTCCCGTGCCATCATGACATGTGTGTAGCGAGGGTCCGAGGTGGAAGCGAGCGCCAGGTTTGCCGGGACTGCCAGCCCGTAGCACCTGGCCAGGTGCTTCTCCAGGACCTTCGCGGTTTCGCTCCTGGAGGGCGTTGAGTCCCCGCATCCGGAAAGCAACGACAGGCTGAAGACCCCCAGGAATACAAAAAGGGATGCGATCACCGATTTCGTACTTGTCATAGCAACTGTCCTCCCCGATACCAGTCAAGTTTTGTTTTTCAAGGAGTTCCCCGGCAGCTCACTTTGGGGACATCCTTCACATCTTCACATTCAATCGGTCTGGCCGTTCCTGTTAACTGTGAACTCCTTCGCGCGAGGGTTGTCTCTGAGTATGTCTACGAGGCCCCGTGCGATTGCTGCCGGTCAATTAGGATAATCAACAAACAGGCTCTAACTTTCTTCTACCAGAGCGGCACGAGCAATGATGGTTGTAGGTGGAAGTAGCAAGATTTTATTATTGTCTGCTGTAAATGTCAATAATACCGCACTGTTTATGGTTTCACATACGCACATTGAAAGTTGAAGATGTGAAGGATGTCCCCAAAGTTGCTTGAAAAGAAGAATGGAATGGCGTATAGAATCACACTGTGAAGATCGACTTCCATACCCACATTTATCCTGATCGCGTGGCTCTTCAAACGGTTTCCACGGTTTGTCGGCGGGCGGGGATTGATGCCTATGCGGACGGTACCCTGGAGGGTCTGAAAAGATCAATGGCGGCTGCCGGGATCGATCTTTCCGTAGTG
>Ga0310040_1000697_pt1 | contig 29030 bp, 33 predicted proteins | sample EPASupsiteHSE623_FD_200237 | JGI IMG/M metagenome (GOLD analysis project Ga0310040, IMG submission 200237) | Bioremediated contaminated groundwater from EPA Superfund site, New Mexico - Sample HSE6-23 (v2) (version 2) | ecosystem: Environmental > Aquatic > Deep subsurface > Groundwater >... | reverse complement strand
TCCTGCGCCCCAGGGCCAGTGCGCCGCTTTCCAGTACTTTGGTGTCGTCGTAAGCAAATCCGGCGTCGAGTGTCCATCCTGCGTATACCGCCCTGGCCCACTTTGGCCAGCTTGCCACCTGATCGGCGTCGGTCTTTATCACTTCAAAGGCCGTCATCTGCTTTACCGACTTAGTGTCCGGGATAAAGAATACAGCCTGTTTGGTCGTGATGCTGATGCCAGACGTAGTCTCTGTGGTCTCGGTTTCTTCCCCATACGCAGGCCCAAAACTGAGATACCCGCACCCCCCGAGAAACACTGCCATTATTGCGATTATTACAAGTAACTTTTTCATCCTCACTCCTCCTTTTTGGTTACCGTCCCGCACTCCTTACACGCCCATCCATGGCGGGTAAGCTTTGATACAGTATGATGCCGACATGTGGGGCAGATGGTGTCGCTTCGCTCCTTTGCGCCGAGTTCTTTTCCGTTACGCTCTTTACTATTTTCCATCTCAATCCCTCCCGAAACAGTCATCGTATCCCGCTATCCAGTTGCCGCAGTGGATGCAATACATATCGGTGCCGATGTGCAGCATCTCATTCCACTTATGTATCAATCTGCTCTTCCCGTCCGGCCGCCGACAGGACGGGCTGTTACACTCAAGATACGTTTTATCAATGTGTCTCCACATCATCACCCTGATATCTTTGCGGCGATCAATGATAATGTCTGACAAATAGAGTTCTGCGCTTCAGCCATGTCTTTGTGCTCTTCGCGTTGGAATCTGTGTGCCTCCGTCGTGTTGTTGTGAAATTCCCGGGCCTGCGCAGTATGATCCTCAATGGCCTTGGTGAATCTTTCAATGGTGGTCAGGAAAACCGCGCGTTCTTCTTTGGCTTGCGCCAGTATTTCCTTCTGCTGTTTAAGGATATAAAGGACAACGACAAAACATAGAGCCATAAAACCAACTCCGAAGCCCAGGTCTTTGACGCTGTTGATCAATCCGCTGTTGGCTATGGTTTCCATTTTTATCCTCTCTTTTTAAAGTTCTGCGTCCGCCACCCAGGCGAATTGCGTGTTTGTCGACGATGCAATCGCGTGAGTAAACAGTATGCCCCGTTTAGTTCCGATCTTTGTATCGACTGTGCCATTGTTACTCCAGCTCCCGGCATAATAGTCGCATTTGTTTACGTTGCCAGCACTGTCGTACAACGTTATGGTTGGAGTTTTAACCTTCATCCTTTTGAAAGGTACATTTACTTCGCAAGTCCCCGTGGGATTGGCAAAAATTTCCTGGTTGCCATCATACCTGGTATAAGAACCGGGAACAGTGGAAATCATAAAACTCTTTTCTAAAAAATTTTGGCAATCCCCCACTTCGGCATCAAATCTTTTAAACTCTACCTCTGTCGATTTCGAACCAACCTCAAACTGCATCTCGGTAAACTCGAAATTCTTCGTAGTTACCGCACCGCATTCGATCTTAATTTCTATTTCAACCCCGGTTGAGCAATCACCCATCGCAATATTTTCGTATTTTATCGTCGTGGCCGTAGCGGTAGCAACGACAATCGCCCCGCTATTAGAGATATTTGTTACGGCTGCAAAGTTATCTGCCGAATTTGCCTTACGAACGTAGATTGTGTAATTAATATTACTGCCAACGTCGTGGTAGACCTTAGCCTGGAATGACGCATTTTGGTTCTTCAGCCACATTGCATCCTTAGCCTCAATGCGGTGGCGCAGGTATAAAACGCCTGTTCCGGTAAGCGTTACTCCGGAAAACTTAAATCCATAACCGGTCCTGCCGCAATTAGCGGATGTCGTCTGCGCCAGCGTGCCGGCGGATACCGCCGTGCCTGTGGCCATGCCGGCGAAACGGTCCGGTCCAAATCCGTACGCATCTTTAATGAGGGTGTATGCACTCACGCGTTGATTAACAATTCCGGAACCGTTGATAACGAGATTTTTGCGCCCCATACCGACGATCTGGGCGTTTGCCCAGCGGATATCGGGTGTTCCGAGATTGTCGGTGTTATCGGTGTCTGAGGCAAGAGTGGTGTTGATGGCCACTGTTCCGAGATTGCTAAGGGTAGTGTTTGCCCCCCCAGAAGCCGCCTTGAAGATGGCATTGCCTGTAGCGGTATCTTTAGTCAGCACATATTCATTTGTAGCCGCAGAAACATTTGTAAGCGCATCGATCGCGGCTTGTTGCGTTGTTTGTCCCGTGCCACCCTGCGCCACGGATAACGCGGTAGTTAACCCGGATAAGGAGGTAATATCACTGTTTGCCCCTTTTGCGGCCTTTGTATCCGAGTAAGTCTTTACCGCTTTTTGCGATGGTATCTTAGTATCCGAGTTATCCGCAAGCGTGCCGTCCGTGGAAAAAGTCAACGATGTCCCCCATGCGGATCCGGTTGATTGCGGTATTCCGGCGCCAGGGTAAACCATCGCGGCAGGCGCGTCCTGAAAGGTCGGTACAGACCCCGCTCCGTTTGATGTAAGAATTTGTCCGGCCGTTCCGAATCCGATCTTGGCGTTTTGCCTCCCGGTGACAAGGTCAAACGTCAGTATCCGCTCGGCCGCCATCGCCGGCACGGCCAAGTTAAGGATCAATACTGCAGCAATTATTTTTTTAAGAAATTCCATATCACACCTCCACTGGGTTGAAGTTAATGGCCAACAAAATATCTACCTTCCCGGCCGCTTCCGCGGTTACTGCCCGGCCGAGCACCTGTATGACGTTACCACTGGCCGCCGGCGGGGTTTTCGTGACTTTCCCAGGGGTAGTGGACAAAAATACCAAATCCCCCGGAACGATATCAGCTTCGCCTACCGTGATCACAGCTTGGGCAATGCCATATTGACGGATCCGCGCGGTTGTCCCATCTGTGGTTCTGCAGAACGCCGCAGCCGGCTTTGTACCGTCCGTGGCATCGGCAAGGCTTACCGTACTCGCCGCACTTATATACACCGGCATACCGGCCTCCAAAGCCCCAGAGGAACCGTCCGTAAGCTTGATCTTGCCAATCACGGCATCGAGGATATCCAAATTACTTCCCCATTCGATGTGCCAGTCTTTAGCCCCCTGCTCGACTTTTGTAAGATCCAGGTTTGTCGTAAAACTCATGATTGCTCCTTTTTGATCTCCACGATCAGCTCTTCTATTTCCGCAATCCTGCCGGTGGTTTGATGGATAGCGATATCAGCATCCTGTCTGGCCTGCTGCAGCTTCCGGAGGGTAGTTTGTGCCTCCTTGAGCCTGGCGTTTAATTTATCCAGCATTTTTGACCGCCTTTCCGTCCACTATCCTGTAATTGCGGTAATCCCGGTACTCCGGGAATTCCTCCTTACTCAGAAAAACTTCCACTAAGCCGTGATCGTGTTTCCAAAAATTAGACACTTTCGCGCTGTTCTCTGGATATTTCTTTCTTAGGTATTCTTCGTCGGTGAACAGAAACCGGACATTGCCTTCTTTATCTACTCCCAATAACATTTTTACCCTCCTTGATAATTTCTCAGGTAAACGGCGTAATCGATAGAATATATACAGTCGATCCTATAGACGGTCCTGTATAAAGCGGCAGACTTGTCAAAAATCAGGTACGCCATCGCCGCGAACAATTGCACGGAAGCAAAGCTTTCATTATCCGACTTCTCCCAGAACATTACCGGGAACTGGTTGTATACCGTATCTTCGTCCGAAGCTTCCGCCCATTCCGTCATCTCTCCGGTGATCAGGTCGCGCATGTAATACACGGCCGGCGAATAGGCGAACCGCATATAGTGATAGGATGTGCCTTCCGGGCCTTCTATCCCCTTCGGTTGCACGCTCAAAGAAAGAGAATATTGCCGCGCGTCTATCATCGCCCCGATATCCTCCCCCGGATAGCTGGCGGATCCCGGGATGTCTATTACCTCCCCGTAAGTGTTATCTGCATTGAGCGTAGACGGCATCGATATCCCTCCGGAAGAGATCACCTGTGCAATTCCAGGGGTTAAAATGACCGCATTGCCATCTCTGTCGTTAATGCGTAGACCATACATCACTCACCACCGTAATTCTTTAGGAAGATCGCGTAATCCACTTCCGAGATCCCGTCGGCTCCGATCGTATGCGCTATTATCGCTTCTGCGGCGCTCTTGTCGTATATGCCGTATCCTATAGAGGCAAAAAGGCGTATCTTATCAGTCGGGCTGTCGCCTTTGTCCCAGCCGCAAAGCGGACTAATATTGAGAATTGGATCCCAGGTATTCGGGCTGCCATAAGTCATCGCTCCAGGCGTCCAGAGTGTCATTACTCCGGTAGTAGGGTTTTTGATGTAATAATTTTTCCCGGAGTCGGCGAAGAACTGTCCCCAGTAATCCTGGTTAACAGGTGCCTCATAATTTACGCCGCTGATCTTAACTTCCTTCGAACTCGACCCCCAATATAATCTGCCATAGCTGTACCCCGGAGAATTGTTTCCATCGTGGCGGGCATGTTGCCACCTGGATATCGACCAGGTTGCGGCATTTAATTTTGTCCAACCGAGACGCGGGGTAACAAATGTTATCGTGCTGCTGACGGTTTTGCTTCCCGGTCCCGAGAAAAACAGGTTGTAAGCAGTAAGCGATAAACTCCAGGTGAATTTCAGTGCATCGGTTATTGCAAGCGTTGTTTCCGGGCAGCTCCAATTTACCGCGTATTGCCCCTCGACTGTCTCCGGATTCCGACTGACAGAGGTGTTTATCGTTTGCGCAGCAACAGCTGTACCAAGATTGGTTACGCTGCCGTCAGCGTGTAAAACATCGATCGTTACTTGAGTAGTCACAAAAGCGTAGGATATATATATCTGATCAGGCGCGGTATTAACCTCAACCGCTACTTCACTGCTTCCTTGTGCCTGGCTTACCTCAACTCCGGTGACGCCGTTTGTGACACGCGTCGCGTTCTGTGCGTATAAAGACGCACTCCCGCTTTCCGCGGAAGGATTCACGCCTGCCACGTTGATCTTGCGGCACCAGGAGAAATCCCGGGCCTGGACGATAACCCCGATATCGGAGTTGGCGTATTCTGCCGGCAGATCTATATCCACGCCGTAAGTGCCGTCTAAATTTAGCCCGGCTGGCATTGAGATCGTGCCGGCAGAGATGATCTGCCCTATGGTAGGCAGCAGAAGAGCCGATTTACCGTCCTTACTCACGCGATATCCACGCATATCATTCCCCGTTGTATTTTAGTTTTGATATAAAATAATCTACCGTCGGCACGCCGTTTGTGCCGATCGAATATACTTTCAGGTATTCCGCCGCGCTGGAATCGTAGATCAGATAACAGGTGGCCGCGAAAAGCCGCACCGCGGTAAAGGTAGAGGCCCCCAGGAAATCCCAGAACGCTACCGGGAATACGGACGCGATGTGGTCATAAGTCGCCGGCGTCTTGGCCGTCAGATTACCTGCGTTCCAGGCCGTCAATATCCCGGCCGAACTGCGCGTATAATATGCTTTGGCCGATGACATATACCCTATATTCTGGGTATGCCCGTCAATGGTGTTCGCCTTGTTGGTGACCCCCCAGACAAAGTCGCGCGGGGTAAGCAAAACAGCCAGGTCTGCCTGCGCGATCGCCGCTGATCCCGGCAGGTCGATATCCACGCCGTAAGTGCCGTCTAGGTTAAGAGAATTGGGCATTGTCACGGTGCCGGCGGAAATTATCGTAGACACCCGGGTAGTTAAAGTGGATTGGTTTCCGTCCGCGTCGGATACACGCCACCCTCTAATCGTCATGATAACTTCCCCGCTCTAGCATACTCATAACCGTCATCGTCGTAGAATATAATAGCCTCCGCGCTGCCATCCAATATGATCTTGCCGGATCCTATCCCTACGCTGGCCGTAAGAGTCCCGGTGGTTATCTTGCCGGCGTCAAGATCGGCTATGTGCGCATTTTGGATGATCCCCTCTTTGATCTGCGCCGACAGCGTGATCAACTCCCCTGCAGTCAAATGCCTGGCGATAATACAGGCATTGCCCAGGTCGTCTTCCGTGAGTTGGGTATAATCGGCTTCCTGCGGCGTGCTATACGTGCCCGGGCCGAACGTATCAACTGCGCATACCCTAAATTGCAGGTCGGCCTGCAGTACGTCCACCAGGGCAGACCGACCGGTGACCCTGCTGACGACTTCTTGCTCCCCGGCCCATGCGCCTGTGGCTGATTTTTCAATTTGATAGTATTTCATATCGATGTCCCCGACGTCTTCCCATTTGATCATCGCCAGATTAAAAAAGCTGGTAAGCGTAACCGCCGGTGCGGCCGGCGCGGGGTTTACCGCTGCGATAGTGGTCACAGGCGACAGCTGGCCAAACCAGTCCTCCTGGCAGATCTCAACAACCAGGCTTCTGTCACCAAGGCCGCCGTTCCTGGCCACGTTTTCGTCATAGGCGTATGTAAACGATGTGGCATCGCGGTAATAAATGGTCGATCCTCCGGAACCGGTCACGATGATCTTGTATCTGCGGAAGTCTCCGGAGTCGCATGTAGCGACCGGCGCCCAGCTCATCGCGAGGTCCCTGCCGGAGAAATCGTGCGTTATGCCTATCACCTGCTTGGGCGCGGGATTGGTAACGCTCAGCTCGGCGTAATTCTCCGACCTCTTGTTATAATGGTTCCTCTGCCAGACGCGGATCGAAAAGTCCGGCCGTGCCGTGCCGCCGTTATCCGCGGCGTTCTTTTCCCGGGTGTAAACATACTGATTATCGGTAACGAATTCCGTCCGGACGCTCTTGCCGCCTGCTATGATCTCAATCTGGAAATCTTTGAAATACGTCGCCTTGGATGCGTCTCCTGCGGAATCCCCGGCCGGCACGTCTCCGGCGCCGTACTGGCTGCTTTCCGCCCAGGTGAATTTACAGTCCCGGCCGGTAAAATACGTAAGGTTGCCCTGGCCGTCCACCTGCAGGTTTGTCACGTCCGGAGGGTATTCCGCATCCCCGATAAGCGTTATGTCGTCATAGGGGCTATCTTCCACGTTGTTCTGCCCCTGCAGGGCATAACTGACCACGGCAACGCGGTAAGTGCTTCCCACCGCTACCCCGGAAATGCTGAACGACGTCCCGGTCGTTGAGCCCCGGTAAACCCAGGATTCACCGGCATTGTCGCTTATGTATATCTTTACCCCCAGGAACCTCCCAACGGCGTAAGTAGTAGAAACCGGAAGCGTCCAGCTGACATCGATCGTATCCGCTACAGTGCCGTCCGATTTGGTGACTAAGGCCTCCTGCAGGACGACTCCGGTGACATCCGGAATATCGGTTGAAAGCGAGGAATAGTTATAATCCGGAATCTTGATCTCTGAATCGTCGAATATTTCCTCGACGTATTCCTCCAGTTCAAATTCCACTTCCCCGCTGCGCAGGCGGTTGATTTTCCTGACCCAATACGGCTTGACTATCTTGTCTACCTCACCGAAAGAGTAGCCGTCAAACCTATCGCTGCTTCCCGGGGTTGCCGGCAGCGCCTCATCCAGAGTGACCTCCGTATAAGTGCCTGCGGCATCGGTGACGTTGCGCTCAAGATATGTGCCGTCCGCGAAGTCTATCCGGATGGCGTAACTTTTCCCGGTTTCGATATTCACGGAACGGTCAAGCTTGACCTTTGTGCGCGATATCACCTCCCAATACTCGGTGTCTGTGGGGTCAACACCGACCGATGCCTTCAAAGCCTTGTATTCAAGTCCGGAATAAGTGACGGCGTCATCGATGATGTAGGAAATCGTGGAACTGTAATTGCCTTTATACAAAAAACTCTTCGCCACAAGCCCGGAAAATCCAAATTGCGGCACATCGTGCGCAACATCCACCAAATCTCCCACCTGACGCAGCATCCCAGAGAATCCCGTGCGAAGTTTAACAGTGTTATTGTGATATTTCTCATTATTAAGGTAGTCTCTGCCATAGCGCAGAGCGTAGGAAAGTTTTTTGCCGTAATACCTGGTATTAACTGATCGCGGCGGGTCTCCGGCGTTTAAAGCGGCGTCGTCTTCATACCCTACGGTATCAGCCTCGTAATTATTGTCCTGATCATCGTACTGGACATTAATTATATTGTGGATATCCCTGAGAGATTTCCAAGTCTCGGAGAAGCTGTCTTTTACGGTGTTACCCATGTGGAACAACTGGACCGGCGTTGACGGCCGCTTGATCGCGATCTTTATCTCTCCCCGGTCTGACAAAAACGGTACCCCGCGGCAGACAGAGCATAAACTTAGTAACAGATCAAGCGCGTCCTGCAGGCTGTCGATGACGATATCAAGCCGGAAACGCTTCTCATAACCTCCTTCTCCGTCCGGGACGCGCTCGTCGCAATATTTAGCCATTTCAAGCATGTAACTTATATCGATATCGGTAGTTTCGACATGGTTGCCGAGCCCATAGACCTTATTGGTGATAAGGTCATAAATGCACCAGATGGGGTTGGCGCTGTACCGCTTGACGTAAGTTACCCCGTCCCAGGTCAGCACAGTCCCGTCAGATAAAAGCCGGAAGCAATCTGCTGTCGGGTCCCAGTAATAATCATCCCAGCCGACTTCCGTAGCCCCATTCATTACCTGCGGCACGGACACCTTTATTCCGCGCACAAGCATTTCATAGTCCGGCGCGCTTGTTCCGATCTGATCCGTTGATAATGACCTGATACCGGCCAGCGCCTGCCCCGGGTAGATCAGATCATCAGTGTTTATTTCGTCTATCTCGTGCAGCCAGAGGTCGGCGCTGATATACCCATCGCTGTCGGTATCTCCGGCTGTTTTTGTTATCCGGATATCATATTGGCCGGCGGCCAGGCCGTCTTTGCGGAATATGCGGTAAATTTCGGATGTGGACTTGGCCGATAAGGTGCTTTCCCCGAGGCTCGTGTATACTGTATCGGTGTGCAGCTTGTATTCGACTCTGTAAGTGACGGCATAAGAAGAGAGATTGCCGTTCTCGTCCTGCTGCCATAAAGCCGGCAGCCTGAACCGGATCTCAAAGGCCTCCACGTCTGTTTTAACTGTCGTATGCACATGGGCCGTACCCAGGGCGAGTTTCACCGCTATTGATTCGACGCTGTGCAAATCCTCAAAATTCGGGATCACGGTCTGGTTAAGGGTGCCTAAGCGGGAATAAAAAGTGTATCCGGTATAATTGGTGGCAAGGTTACGGTTGATCCTACGCAGGGTTATGCTGTCGACCTCCCCCATGGAGACCATCATCAACGTGTTAAGATAGCTGTTCTCCCCGTCAGTGGTGATATGCTCATTTAAGACGTTCCCCCCGGAGATGCGCTCCCCGTATACCAAAGGCCTTGGCCCGCCGGCTACAGACGTGGTATGCACGCCGTCCCAGGCGTTAGCTGCAGAGTCCGAATCAAGAGATGATCCGGACGTGTTAAAGCTGGGTTTCTTGGCCGTTACGGCGGAATAAATTGAATACCCAAGCATCGCGATATTTGAGATCGCCATGGCCCAGGTGAAGATCTGCGCGATCCCGCCGGCGACCTTAGGGCAGACGACTATCTCATCCCCTATGGTCAGCTTATCCCGGAGTTTGGCTTCCCGGCCGTTAACGCAGACCGCCATACCCTCAAAATCGACTTTTACTTTGCGCAGATACCTGCGGATAGTCCAACTGCGATTAAAAGGCAGGGAGAATAACTGACGGTCGTTTTTCTCCAGGATGTTGCGGATATACTGGATTGTGATATCCCGCTTGACGCGCCCCTTACGGACCCGCGGAACGGCCGGCCTGGCGCAGCGCTTGGATATATCCTTCAGGAGGCTTTCGTTGATCTTAACCATCGATATACCTGTAAAATCCACTAAGGCGCTTGCCCCAGGGCAAAGCGCCGTAGCGGTCTATACTTACCCCTATGTGACGGTGGCAATGCAGAAATTTTCCGTCCCTCAAGACCACGCCGCCGTGATCAGATACCCCTTTGTCGTTACGAAAAAGCACCACATCCCCCAGTTGCGGTACGGCCACTGGGTCAAAAAGCTTATGATAATCCTCGATGAAGTAGTTCTTGCCCTTATATCCCCAATACTCTTCATAATCTGCTATATCCGGCAGCGTAATCCCGCGATAATCCCGGTAAAACAGCAAGATCATACCTCCGCAGTCGGCGCCGTTATAATCCCGGCCCTTGTGCAGATACGGAACGGCGCGAAGTTTCCTGATCAGATCGTCGAGCTTTTTATCCATACGCACGGTTTCCTTTAATCGACGGATGTCCTCCGAAACGCAGTTGGTTGCCCAAGGCGCGGCACGTCGCCCTGGTGTGATCGCATTCCGTTGCCGCCCCAGCATACGCGCAATACGCGTCCTTAAAAATAAACTGGCACCGGCGTTTACTATATATTCCGATCGGCACCTGCACTCCAAGCACGCTTAGCTTACTCATCAAGGTGAATACGACGTCCCGGACATTTGACGTGTAAGAATCGACATAAGCGCTGAATTCCACATAACAATCGGGGTCATCAAGCAGATTGGCGTAGACCATTTTGATGGTGATCTTCTTGCCACGCAGGTCGTATGCCTGCAGATACGCTTCAATGAGTCGGGAAATATTGCTGATCTGAACCGATGTAGACGGTAATTCCCCGTCCGCATTTTCGGATATCTCATCGTGAGTTATGGGGAACTTTTGGTAAGTGATACCTTTAAAGACGATCTCTGTATCCCAGCCGGCAAAGTTCAGGTCCTCGCCGTCTCCGGCCGGGTCCTCCACGGTATAAAGGTAAAGCGGCTGTTTGGCGCGTTTCCGGGATTCATCTATAAAAGCCTGGTTGGTGTCTAATGTCATTACGCCGTCTCCTTAAACCCGAAATAATAGTGCCATATTCCGTATGCCACCCGCTTATCTTTGAAGGTATCCGGAACGAACTTCCCGGTAACCGTTTCCCCGTCTATGACAAGATCGAACTCGGTAAGGTTTTCCTTGCAGGAATTAAAGAACGCCACGGCCGCGTCGCGCTCTATTTTTGTCCGGGCGGTGAATTCCAGGTTGTCCCAGGTGCGCAGTTTCTTGGAACTCAACAGCCTGGCCTCCTCAACCTGGTTGTCAAACTGGCTAATCCCTACGTTGTACCGGTGTTTGCCTTCATAGCCGAAATCTGGGGAATAAGGAAAAGCGGCCATTAGCTGTACCTCCTCACTGATCCACGCACGAGCTGAGAATTGCTGCGCATTGCCTTGGCAAATATGGCTTCTATCTGTTCGGAATTACGGGAAATATCCGAAGCATCCCAGGCAGTGATCACAATGGTAGGGTTGATCGTTGTGCCTCCCACGCTTTCCCCCCGGTTGATTTTTTCGAAGTTGCTTCTTCCGAGCGTCGACATACCTATCGGATTTATGATTCCTTCTCCCACTTTCGCGACTATCGGGACCTCATCGTTCGACAACCGGTTGATCGCCATCCCGTTATGTGCCCGCCTCCAATTCCCATACTGATTGCGCACCACCCCTCCCTTGTGATACTGCGACCAGACGGTACCAAACTGCGAGGTTGACGTGGTAGTGCCTCCCACTCCCCCGCTTATTGTGCTTCCTCCGGAGAACAGGCTGGTAATTCCCATAATCGATTTCATGACTATATATTGAGCCAGCATGTCTGAAAGGGTTTTAAGAATAGATTTGCCGAAAGATTGAAATATGGAAGATAGTGATTTCACTTCTCCTGTCACAGAATTGTAGAACACATCCGAAAAGGTGCTTGTCATATTCCCGACCACATCGACGAACCCGTCGTGCATGATCTGGTATTCGCTTTTTATCCCCAGATAGCTTAACCGCGCCTGTCTATACATCGCGTTTTGGGACTTAATGAATTCCTGCACCATTTCTCCGTCACCGCCATAGATCCTCTTGTATTCGACCAGAGCGTTCTGCTGCTCAAGCCTCATCGCGCCCAGGGTGTCGCCTTCTGCCTTTAGCCTGGCCGCGGTCTGGCTTTTAAAAGCGATGGTGCGATCCTCCTCAAGGCGCTTAGTGTAGGCGGCCTGGTATTCGGCGAGTTGAGTCTTGTCTGCGCCTATTTTCTGATACTCCCTGAGTTCAACCGACAACACCTTTTTTTTGTACTGATATTCTGAAAGAACTAGCTGTGCAGTACGCGAATAAAGGTCACTATTTATTTTTATTGCTTCAGCGCTACCCTGTTTTCTGGCTTGTTCCTCCGCTAGGAGTTGTTCTTTTGCTAATGCAGCGGCATCTGCATACGACCCCCCAGCAGAAGCATTTACTTTTCCGGAGCGAGAAGACGCGAGGATCTTATCTGCCTGTATGGAAGATGCCCTATTCCAAACAGCAATATTCCCCCATATCCCAGCAGCGGTGGCCTTCGTCCTTGTCCATAAATCGCTGGCTTCTTTTGTAACAGCATGCGCCTGCGCCGCTCCGATGCGGATACTTTCGGTTGTTATGTCAAAACCGTACATCTTTTTGGATAACGCGGAAGATGTTGTGCCGAGTTTTATCGCAGAAATATCAAGAGAGTCGATTTCTTTGCGTAATGCCTCTATTTCCTGGACCCCCTTAATCATTGTCCCGACAGTTACGGCGCCTGCCAAACTAACCTTCATCCATGCCTGCCTTAACTGCAAAATGGGTGCAATGGAGTCTTTTGTGGAGTTGGTAAACTCTTTTATGGAAGCCCTGGCGCTTTTGAGATTCTTGCTGGCCTCATCGCGCAAAGTCAAGGTAAGTTCGATTTCTTTATTGGTAGGCATTAAAAACCCCGCTTATTTCCTGTCCTTAGATTCTTCTGCGCTGTTTATTTCCGCCTGGATAAACAATATTGCCTCGATCAGCTTGAGCGGCTGGTCAGCCCATCCTCCCGGATTAGGATAAGAGCCGGCCTTGTAAAAGTTAAATGCCCGGATAAAATCAAAGCTTTGCTGGCTTACAACCTTCAGCGGGCACCTGTCGAACTTCCAATCCCCGAGGCTCCAGACATCCGGGATAATGCTGCTCCGCTTACAGCCGCGTTCGCTCTTCTGGGCCTCGTTGCACCTGCGGCAATCCAACTTGAATTCCGGAAGCTGGATCGCCAGTTTCAGTTTTTTGTTTCTGCCTCACTTAAGCTGTTGTCTTTGCGTATTTCTTCCGCTAATTCCGATATCAAAGATTCTCCTGTGGGGAGCACCTCCAATACCTCATCCGGAAGAGCCTGGTAATTCTTGCCGCCGATCTTCATCTCCCGCGCTTCGACCGTGATCGGAGCTTTTGTTGCCGGATCCCAGAAGTTCTCAACTTTGCGAACGCCGAATTTGACGGTCAGGAGGTTCCTTAACGCGATATTCAGCTTCAAGCTGGCATCCTCTTCTGGCTTGTCGGAATTGGGAACGAACTCCGCAGAGCTGTCATCGATGTGGGCTTTCAAAAACGGGTCTAAGGCCCCAATGTGGAATTTGGTGGGGTTATCCTTATCGTTGTCTGATTTGCTTACGTAAACCCTTGTTTCGTGGATATAGACACCTTTCAACATAATCCCCCCCCTTTTTTTTTGTGGAAATATCTCTAAAATCACCCTTTAAAGCGCCAGAATAGCCAGCTCCGTATCCCCCAGCGCTATCGGAGCGTTAAGGTCGAACTGGCAAGCGGCTACCTTAATACCGTTGCGGTCGGAATCCTCAACCTTTGTGTACTGGACATGCGGAGCGTAGAACCGGAACTTGTTGCCCGTGGTGGACCCCAGGATGAAATCCAGTACCGCCTCCGTGCCGGCTATCCACTTGGAGTGATAGTCGTATGTCGCCGCAAGCACCATCTCCGGATCGAATGATCCGGACAATGCTCTTTCCGTGATCAGCGCAGAAAGTATCCCACGATCGGAATTGACGTCATCACGGTAATTGAGCGACGCCCCGGTATCGATGTCTATCTGACTCAAAAGAGCTGCTATGGAGTCTACGGCAAGAGACGCGCTGACAAACGCCGGCGGCTTGGTTGATTCATGCGCTATCCCGCTAAGCATGGCGGAGTCAGTAACACCGGCCTCAACCCCTTTGAAGTCGAAGTCCATAAAAGCCGGCTCTCCGGATTTAAATGAAAACTTAACGTTTCCGCGGCATCCCCGCAGGACCTTTTTTATCCCATCCTCATAGCATCCCATAGTAAGAGAAGAGATGTTACCGTTGTTAAACGTAAGCGGCTCCCAGACCTTACCTACCGCCGAAGGCACGCTGCCGGTGGTCGCCGCGGCTCCAGACGTTCCTCCCGTGATTGTTTCTCCACTCTGGAAAGTATCGGAAAGGGCAACAAAATAGAGCGTGGTCACGCCATTGGCGGTATTTATGATCACTCTTCCGGTTGCGTTTGATGTCCCTCCGGTGATCACTTCTCCGTGCTGAAAAGGCCCCGTGGTTATCGCTCCCACAGTTATGGAATAAAGCGAACTGCAGGCATAACCGCAGGCCTTTAGCACCTTTGACCATTCCGGTTCTGTTGCGGCCGTTCCGGACCCGCGCAATTCGAGCTTAAAGGTCAATCCGGCCGGCCGCTTGCCGACTATCCTGCCTACCGGGGAAGAAGACGCTCGGGCGGGGTTGCGCTGAAACATTTCGAAGTCGTAAGATACCTTAGGATCGTAAGCCAGAATCTTCGCGTCCGCGGCGGCAAGGGTTTCCGCGGTGCCTTCTGATCCTTCCACTTTTGCCGCTATCAGCCGACGACGTGACAATAAACTGTTTGGCATGGTTCCTCCTCGTTAAACGTAAGCGGCCGGGTCTAACCGGCTGTGTTTGTAAATAACTTCAACCTCCACCTGCACTCCGTAATTTGCCCCCCCATCTATGACCACAAAAGGCGTGATCTGCCGCAAATGCGTTTCTTGCGCGTATCCTCCCCGGGTATAATCGAGCATCAGCGCCTTTTCCACATCGAGCAGCACGCTGTTTATCCGCGTGTCCGAATTAACCGTCTCGTCGTCGTCGTCCCTCAGCCATATATCGAGGCTGATGGTTAGAGTGCAGGTCTTCTGCGGATCCGGATGGTCTTCCTTATCTTCCGGTCCGGCGATGACCACTACGCAGGGGACGGCGTTGATATCATTCCCTCGCGCCTTGAACCGCTGGACGCTGGCGATGGTGTTGTTATATCCGGCCGTTGTCATGATCCCCTGCAGAACGGTTTTGATATTTTCCAGTATTGATTCACGAATCGAAGTCGAACTCATGGGTGCCATTAGATAAGTCCCGTTTTAGAAAGTGCTTTCCCCACAGAATCGTTGAAGACGTTTATCCTGTACCCTTCCATCCTGTCCCAGGTGTCGCGCATGCGCAGGCGCGGCTGGATTGTCATCCTGTTTTTTAAAACGAACAAGGCCTCGACATGACCGTCCTCGGTTTTGCGGAACAGGAAGGTCTTGCCGTTGCGCGCGGCCATGAACATCTTCATGCCTTGGGCTTTTGCCGATTTCGGATCGAACACCCTGCGCATCCCCTGGAACTCGGACACATCCTTTGACAGCCTGCCTCCGGACCTCGCCGCTCCTATCGGTATGGCCATCATCCCGGATTTAGCGCGCACCGTGCCGCCTCTCTCATGCAGGGCGGCGATCTTTGACCTGGTGAATATACCCAGGACCATATCGAGCGGACCGCTGCCGGCGCGCGGGTTGCGGTAAACCTTGATTTGCCGGCCGATGCCGACGTTTTTGGTGGCGATGAACCTTTTGTCTTTGAGACCGGTATTCGCGTAAAGGGTTTTGAAGAACCCTTTACGGATATGATCGAGCGCGTCCATTACCTCGACTTTGAGCGCCGGCAGCGCCTGTTCCAGGGCGATATCCAGCCGGCGGGAATCGATACGCACTCCCTCCACATTGAGATACCGGCTAAGGTTTATTTCCTGCTTAGGCGTTGCCATAAGCTTTACCTCTCAAGCAGTAAATGCCAAGATACGGGGCACTGGTTAAGGATATGCGCTACCCGGAAAGTGACGTTTGTTCCTCCGATCCTGTCCGGCAGGGATACCGTGTCTCCGCCTTTGTTTATCGATGCGACGCCATAAGCGGCGTCATTCGCGATAATGATCTCAACTTGATCAATAAGTGTGCGGCCGGAATTCTCGCCTGCCGGAGAAATCCCTTTGCGGTCTACTATCGCCGTGATTGTTTTCGCCGGGGCGCCTTTGGGAGTATATGAAATGCTCTCGGCGCACTCATTGGTGTTGAGCACGTTGGCGAGAAAGTCTGCTTTGACCTGATCCCTAAAACCCATCTTCTAAAAACCACGCCCCGGGGGATTTCTCCCCCGAGGCAATGGGCCTTATTTTGCTTGAGGTTACGCAACCTTCAGCAGGTGACCGAAGTAAGGATCTATCAACTGCTCGTCGGTATGCTGCCTGACGCGGAAGATATCGCTTCTGGCGTCCTCGTCCCTGTAGGATTCGACAGTAGCGTTCTCCGGGCTGTCTTCTGTCCAAAGGATCGTCCTTCCCACCGAAGGAAGAGATAAATCCTGCGCGTTATTCGGAACTATTGCCAATAAAGCGTAGGTGGAGCCCCAGACGCCGGTACCTGCAAATGCCTGACCTTCTTTGGCACTGTTATACACAGCTTTTCCGACCAATATTTTTTCCAGGCCAAACAGTCCGGCCAGCGCATTAAGCAAATTCTGCTCGGTAAGCGCGCTGACATACTGGATAGCCGCTTTTATGCCCGTGTTGCTGAGCATATAGTCAATATTGGTTTTGTCGCAGATAAGCGCATTTGCTTCCATGCCGCTATTGGTCCGCACTTTGCCTTTCCCTGTCCTGATCTGCCCGATTATGTCTGTGGCTGCCGTAGCCCAGGGGGAACCAGAAACATTGGTGTAAAGTGCCGCGCCTGTGAACACAGCCGTGTCGAAAGCTTTTGCTGCTATTCTCGCCTCCTGTTCGATAAGCACTTTGCGGGTTGTCGCCTGGGTTATCTGCAGTTCCGCGTCAAAATCATTTGCATATAACTTACGCACGCCGTCATCCAGGGGGCCCTCCAACCCGTGTTCTTGGCAGTTAAAAGACCGGTCCTTGGCTCCGATCGTGATGCGGTTATATGTTCCGCGCGCAGATCTTTTTGTATCATCGCGCCTGGTAACGCTTTCACGGGTTATGGCGGGATATGTTGCCGCTTTTAACCGGCTTTTGAAAATCGGAAACAATTTCGTTCCGATAAAGGCATCTTGCGCATCGATAAACTCCTGCGCGGCCACTCCGAGCTCAAGCCGCGGTGTTCCTTTTGCTCCGCTGTAATCCATGTCTTCCTCCTTGTTGTGGAACGTTAATATTTTTTATAAAAACAAAGCGGCAGCCGAGTGGTTGGGCACCCAACTGCCGCTTTTATTCAATCTTCCCAGGGATCGGCCGGAAAGACTTGGATCTTATTACGCTATAGGAACAGCCAATATGAACAACTCGATATCAGCCGACGCAGCTGACGATTCAACGGTAATCGCCGCTCCTGAAGCAACTTCCGCCTGCGCCTCTACTATGCTTACACCGCGGACTATCGCGTCAACGGTCGCGCCTTTTGCCAGAGCTGCCGTAGAAATTGACGTACCGGCGTTCTTCACCGTGATATTCGCGGCCGTGTTATCGATCGCGCGCAACCACCAATCGATAATACGCAGTTTGCGAGTTGTCGTGGCTACGTCAATCGCGGTAGGAACGGCGTCGAAATTACATACCTTCCGTATGAGGATAAGGAAGGCACCCTCGTTTACGGCCTCATTCTTCACGGCAGCGGGTCCGATATTTCCGGCCGCTCCGTTATTACTCAGGATTTCGACTATGTCTCCGTCCGCGGTAGCAGCTTCCAGCGCTACCCCCTGGGCAGTGCCTGAAACAGTATCCTGCACCTTGCCATCATTGGCTCCGTAAAGCACAGCATCCAAGGCAAAAGGCTCCGCAGCCACCGCTTTATAGGTCCTTGCGGCAGATCTTAAGGCAACGGTAACCTGATCCCCGTCAGATACAGCTTCCTGAGTAAATCCGATGAATTCCTCTCCGGCATCTGCATAGATAACTTCCCCGGCAGAAAGCTTTACCCTACGATATGCCGCAAGATCTTCTCCCGCGGTAAAAGATTTTTTCCCGCCTTCATTCTGCTGTGACATCTTTCCATCCTCCTGTTAAGCTTTTAATAAATTCTTACCTGATCCGCATTGCCTGGTATTATTTTTTTGCCGGGGGCGGCAACTGCTCTTTATAAGCGGCCGCCGTTGCGGACAATGCCGTAGTCATGGTGCACTTGTGTTCCGCGGCGTACTCTTTCGCCATCTCGAGGTGTGTTTTTACTATTTTCTGAGCCTTATTTTTAAATGCGGCATCTCCTTCACCGGCTCCCACATCAGGGGCACCCGATCCCTGCAAAGCTTTTAAGAATGACTTCTGCGCTTCCTCGACGCTTGCCCCGCTCTTTATGGCCTCTAATGCCAGGGATTCCATGCCTTTGGGTGTATTGGCAAGGATATTCTCCGTGCGTTTCAGTTCGGCCGCTTTAGCCTCCGCGGCGCCTGTAGCCTTACCCTCCGCTATGAGAGCGTCGGCCAATCCTTTGTTTTCAGCTTTAAGCTGATCGGGTGTTGCCGTTTTTACGTCAAACATCGCTTCCTCCTGGTTATGTTTTTCGGCGTTCTCTGCCGTTTTGTCTATATTCAAGCCTTTCGAGCCCTGCCCGTCAGCTACTGCCGTGGTTTTTTTTCCGGCCGCCGCGTTCCCCGCCAGCTGACCGGAAAATAAGGAATCAAACGTGCAAATACCGTCCACGAGCCCGACATCAAGCGCTTCCTGGCCGATAAATACATCTCCTGTGGCCACCTCCAGAACATCGTCGGCAGATATGCCTCTGTTACGGGCCACCGCCTCCACAAAAAGGTCATATATATGATCTATGCGCTTCTGGATCACCTGGCGGTCCTCCGGGGTCAGCGGTTTATCCGGATGTCCTGCCGCCTTGTTTTTCCCGGCTTTTATGACTTCCGTCTTGACGCCGGCATTATGATTTGCCACGCTGTAGTCATATACCGCCGAATACACTCCGATCGAACCGACGTCCGAACCGCGGCTGGCGTAGATCTTCTCCGCGGCCGACCCTATCCAGTAGGCGGCCGAGCACATATCGCCGTTGGCGTAAGCCACGATCTTTTTCTTCCCCCGGCATGCGTAGATCATATCCGACAGCTCAAGTACCCCGTCTACACCGCCTCCGGGGCTGTCGATATCCAGAACGATATCGCGCACCTGCGGATCTTCCAACGCCGCTTTGAGATCACGCTCTATCTCAAGCGTGGAAGTCCCGGGAGAAGAAATCCGCTGTATCAGGCTGGCTCGCTTGGAAATAATCCCATAGACCGGGATCCTAGCCGTGCCGTTTATAACCTCATAATCCGGAGGCGTGCTCTTGCCTGCGGTTATCTGGACCACTTCTCCTTCCGGAAGTTTTTCTCCGCGCAAATGCCTGTCCAGGATCTCGCGCATCACGTTCACGACTTCTTCTTTCATTACCCAGGGTTTCAGGTACGCGGCTTCGTTAATCTTCTTCATCAGTGGGTACTCCTTCTTGCCCGGGTACTTTCTCCGGCTTGTCCTGGGCCGGCTGGGCTGCAGGCTGTTGATCTTGCTGGATTTTGGAAGAGTTTTCGTCCGGAAGCCCAAGTTGTTTGCGTCTTTCTTCTTCCCTGGCTCTCTGCTCCAGCACTTCCTCCCAATCTTTGCCGTGCGCTGCGCATTCATCGGCCAGGGTGGATATATTGCCTTTTACTGCGTCCTTAGCCGCGCTTATCTCCTTTGTCGGATCTATATATCCCCATCCTGGGGCTATCCAGCGGGCCCTAGTATAATCCGACCTACGATCGAAATAATCTTCAGCCACTAACTCTCCGCGTAACACCGCTTCGTCAAGCAGATTCTCATAGGCAGGCTGGCAGAGTTTTTCCGAAATGAACTTTTGCTCACAGCGGAACATTTTCCTGGCTTCAAGCAGCGCGGCCCGCGCGCTGGAATAATTGGTCTTCGAAAAATCTTTAAAAATCAGTTCATACGGAAGCCCGAGACTTGCGCCGATAAACCGCAGGCATTTTTCCACGAAAACATCGAATTGCGCCCCCGGCCGCTGCGGGTTGAAACCGTCTATAGACTCTCCCGGGTTAAGGTACTCGATCATCCCGGGTTCTATCTCCTCGAGTCTCTTTCCGTCCAATTGCGTCTCATCTGCTCCGGAAACTGTGAATTCTTCCGCATTCTCTTTCTTAACAAAGACGGAAAAACAGGCTGAGACTTTTGCCGCCACTAATTCCGCGTCCATGTAGTCACAGAGATTCTTGAATATAGCTATAACGGGAGCAAAAAACGGCTCGCCGCGCGACTGCCCCGGGCGTTTTACATGGTAAAGATGCAGCACATTAAGGCGCCCGTACTGGTTGCGCGCCGGTATGCGTATAAATTCATCTGACCCTCTCGTGGAACGCCGGTAAGTTGTGTCTCCCGGGTGATACTTGCATATCCAGTAAGCCACCGGCTCGCCCGCTTCGTCTATCTCTACCCCCTTGCGGATAGATTTGTCACCGGTTTTGTCGGATGGGGTAGCGAGACGATCGGCTTCAATAACATTCAGGGCAAAAGAGTACGGCCGGTATGGCCTCTCTATCATCTGGTTAAGGACTATAACGTCACCGTTAACCAATATTTGGCTCATCACCAGGTTCTGCATCTCCCAGAAACTCATCCTCCCAAGCCTGTCGGCATGGGGTTCCCACTTTTCCCATATCCGCTCTGCCGTGCGCTGAAATTCCTCGGCATCTTCATCGGACATTCCGAGGCTTCTTTTGTCAACACGGCTCTGCGGTGCTATGCCAGTCCCGACAATATTGTTGGTCATTGTACGGTCAACTCCGGAAGCTATCCCGTCATTACGCACCAGATATCTGCTGCGCTCTCGCAAGTCGGAGAGCTCGTCAAGCAAAACCTCATCGGCCGATGCCCCGGAAGGCGTCCAACTGCCGCGCATCCTATCGCGCGAGGCGCCTTCATACCCGCCTCTTATGCCGAGGATCTTATTGGCCATGCGGTACTGGCGCCGCTTGAAAGCCGCGCGCGGGAAAAATACCCCTATCGCGTTATCGAGTTTGTCGGAAAATGCGAGTTTGCGTTTAGCCATCAGCTTGTGAATTTAACAAAGTTACGGTTCTTGCCGTTTTCGGCAGCGACCTTCTTTTCAAGGTTCCTCTTCATATCGCGCAGTTCGGCAAGGCTGTATTTCTGCATGTTTACGTTCGATCCCCTGACGTTATAAGACTGCACCGCTCCACCGGTAAGTATTGCGTATATCGCGGCGTCCACCGCGTCGAGCATCTGCTGGTTGGTTACCGACATTGTTCCTCCGACGGTAAATAAAAAAGCGACAGTTAGGTGGTTAGGCACCCAACTGCCGCTTGAAAAATTCCTCCGGTGATCAGCCGCGGAAATAAATTTGTATCTCTATTATCAATCGACCGCTAAAACCTGTCAAGGGGGTCGTTACTACGCTGTAGTAACGACTTTTTAGGCCTCTTCGGCCTCTTTGCTGCGGAATCTATACTCGCAGTTAATACATTTATGGTACCTAAACGGTGGTTTACTGGCATAAGTTTTTATATTTTTACTTTTACAGCCTGGACATTTGATCGGATAATAAATTACTCCGTAAGCCGCTGGATCAGTGTTGTCCGGATTTTCTTCCTTAGGTTTGGGCGGCGGAGAAGGTGGCGCCGGCCTTCTTCTTCTCATGCCTATCCATCCGGAACGTGAGGATCTATTTATCCAGCTCATGATCTCCCTATCGTTTTATCCATCCGGGGCGGCGGCCGCCAAGCCAGCTGCCTCCCGAACGGTTAGGAACAAAACTGTTTTGAGAACGTTGCTCTTGTTTTGCCTGGCGGTGGGCAAAATCGGCTTCCCGCATAGCGTACACCCTAAGCATATCGGCCGCGGCGGCGTTATAAACCTCCACATCCCAGTAGTTATTTTTTCCGGAGGCGTGGATCTTGCGCCATTCGTAAACTGTGGTCCTTCGCCTTTTGTCCCTTATCGCCACTTTATGCTCCGCGCAGAACTGTTTTATATAATCATCGGTGGTCTCTTCCGGGATATACCACCCACCCCGGGAGCTTTCCTGTTCGGTATTCTGCGCCAAACGGGAAACCTTGTCCTTGAAATAACTCGTATCGATACGCCACAGCTTGAGGCCGCCGTTGGGGATGATCTTGCCGCTTTTGGGCATGCGGTCGATGACGGAAACTATATACGTGGGCCCATTGAGGTGATCAACTCCCTTGATCGCCCTGGTCTGGTCTCGGTGCTGCCGGCAGAATTCATAGACCTCGTCCGTCCTGTATCCAGTATCGCATAAAGCCAGCCTGACCTTGAACGGATCTATGCCGGAGATCTCGGAAGGATAACACGTGTTGAACAGGATGTCCTCCACATCATCCCAGGTCTCTACCCGGTCGGCCAATATGCCCCAGGATCGCTGTCCGATCCCCCAGCCGCGTATCGCCAATATAAAATAATCCTTCTGCACGTCTACCGCCGCCGTTAATACCTTAACTTCCATCGGGACAGTATGCTTTTTATACGGCCTGATCAACTTCCTGATCTTGTCCGGGTTGGCGTGTTCGAGATTTTCCTCCCAGATCTCCGCCAGCCAGGAATTTACGAAGTTCATCAAGGTCTGCGGGTCATCTTTTGAACTGAGGAATTCCGCGGCGATCTCCGAAAATGACAGCCAAGGAGAATAAAGCGCGCTGATCCAGAATCCGCGCAAGGAAGTCTGCGGGATTTCTCCGATTATTGTGCCGTCTTTATTCACCGAGCATCCATCTGGAACCCACTTGCCAGCTTCGAGCATCGCCTGTTTATGCGAATCGTTTATCCTGCCGGAGCAGGCTGAACATTCATACCAGGCTAAAGACTGATTTTTTATTTTCTCGGGTTCCGCCTCGAATTCTTTGGGCCATTTCAGCTGAGGGGTGAAGATCAAAACCTGATATTCCCCGCAATAGGGGCAGGGCACATAATATTTACACCTGTCGGAAAGTTCATATTCACGGTTTATATACCCTTCCCTCACCGTGGGAGTGGAACATTTGAGTATTTTCCGGCTGACCTTAAAAGTCCTGGTCCTTTCCCGGGAAAGCTTTATCGGGTCGGCTTCCTTCCCGGAGAACGGAGGGTATTTATCAGTTTCATCGAGCAACAGGTATCTGATCGGTTTTCCGGAAAGAGCGGCCGGGCTATTCGATCCGGCAAGGTATATGATCATCCTGTCAAGTTCTAGGACAAGTTTTGAGATATTGTCCTGGACCCCCGTCATGTGCCCTGAGAGCGCGGAGGAAAGTTCGATCATACGCTTGAGCCTATCATTGGAAAAGGTTTTGGCATCCTGTTCCCTGGGCTGCACCCATAGCGTGGGCCCGGGATCTTGGTCGATCGCAAACCCCAGGCAGTTAAGGAACGCCTCGGTTTTCCCCACCTGGGTGCTGAACATAAGAGTGACCTCTTCAACAAAGGGGTCGTTGAAGACATCCATCGGTCCGCGCAAGTAAGGAGTACGCGAAGTGCGCCATTGCCCGGGTTCCGCCGATGTCTTAGGATCAAGAGTCCTGTTCTTATCTGACCACTCGGACACCGTCTGCCCCCTGGGGATAATCCAGGCGCTCCGGACCGTATCAGTCCAGATCTCCGGGACCGGTATCAACATTTCCGCTTGCGCCATACTTTCCTCGCTCTTTTTTCTGATCGAATATCTTTGCTTCGGATATTTTACAGATGATACTTTCCATCTCCTCCTGAACAATGACTTTTATCTTGCGCGGCTCCTGACCGAAGCAGCGCAGAGAGATCGTATTCGGCAATCCCAGGAGAGCCCTTTTCATAGCTAGACTGATACTCACCAGCTCTTTCTCCACCTTGGCCCGCGATATAAGACTTCCTCTGCGGACTTCGTTTTCTATCCTGCGTTTCTTTACGTCTTCTTTCAAACGGGCTATCTCCCAGCGTGTCTTATCGGCATATATGCCCTTCCTGCCTCCGGCCGGCCTTCCTTCGCGGTCTGCTTTCCAATTCTGGACATCTTGGAGATTATATTTACCATCACGGCTTGCCGGCATGCCTTCTTTTTGCCAGCGCGCCACAGTACGCACCGATACGGCAAAGGCCTTGGCGACCTTCTCCTGGCTGTCCACAACCCCCGGGGAGTCCGGAGCGCTATCAAGTTCTTCGAGTTCTTTTATCTCTCTCTTGGTTAACGCCGGAGTAGACGCTTTTCCTCTTTGCATTTTTTCCAGTAGATGAATGTGCCGGCGTTTTTTGGCCATTTCGATTATTTTGGTATCGCTGTTGAGTTTATTGTCCATCATGTAAGGCGTTGACAAATAGAGTGAGTTTATCTTAAAATATGCTCATCTGTGTATGAGCGGCTGGAAAAACTCACATGCCTGTAACATGTGGGTGGCTCGGATTAACTTCGGGCCCGGCCGCCCGTTTTATTTATATCTTAACAGAGGGATGGTCACGATTAAAATCTGCTCCGGGTTTATCAGCTTGAACTTCTTGAACAAGAATACCTCGGCCTATGATTTCAATCCTGCCCTCATCAAACCATTCAGTCTCAGGTCTTTTTCCACCCTTGGCGACCTTACCAGCAATGCCATACTGATGGCACCCGAACAGATATTCTATCCTTCCAACGATGATTCCTTTGATATTTGTGATCTTATCTCTAGCTTCCTTTCCGAGTTCATACTTAAACATAATCTTTTTCCCCCTTTATTGGAAACAGATGACTCCTATGAGACATTGTCTTTTGCGCGATTGGCTTTACTCAAAACTACCATTAATTCAGCCATTTCCTTGAATGCCATCTCAACCGGCGAAACTCCCCATTTTGCTTTGGCTTTAGAAAAGGTTTCTTCGATTTTCTTATCCATGATTAAGAATCCCCTTTTTGCCTGTAAATTCTTCCCATCGTTTAACAGCCACATCACAGAATACCGGCTCTAATTCCATCGCAAAGCAACGCCGGCTAAGACGCTCGGCTGCGATGATCTGGCTGCCGGATCCGCTGAACGGTTCGAGACAGATATCCCCGGGTTTTGTATGCACCCTCATCGGAATAGCAAAAACTTCAGTTGGTTTTACGGTAGGATGCTCAATACCAGTATTCCGCTTCTTGCCTTCCCAGTCCAGCTCCCAGATATCACTGTAATATTCCGGGCTTGTAGGATCCCCATCCTTGACCAAGTTGCAGAACCACACCGATCCGATCCTTTTTTCAGATGGCCGAAAAAACGGTTTATTGCCACGGCGCCAGCCAAACAAACATGGCTCATGGCGCCAGGGATAAACAGAAAATGTCATTATGGTGCAGGGCTTTACCCAAATAATATGCTGATGGATCAATAAATCCAGTTCTTCCCATATCTTCCGAATAAGAAGCAGTCGGCGGTCGGCGTGCCAAAGATAGAGAGCCGCATTCTGATCAACATACGGCAGTGCTACTGTGTAAAAATCCCGGTAGAATTTACCGGCATCCTTTATATCCACTTCATGGTATAGATCAGACCAGTCTTTACCTCCGTTTGGCCGATCCGCTCCGGTATAATCCACCATATATGGCGGATCTGTGGCCAGCAACTGAGCGATCTTGCCGTCCATTAGTTTGGCCACGTCTTCCGCCTTGGTGCTGCTACCGCACAAAATCCGGTGATTGCCAAGGATCCACAGATCGCCAGGCTTAGTGATCGGTACCTCCGGAGGCTCCGGGATATCATCGGGCAGAGTATTCCCTACCACCTCAACTTCCAGATCATGACATTCTTCACGGAGCTCCTGCAAACGCAAGTTGACGTAATCTTCCGGCATCTCGCTGCGTAAACGCTCCAAAATCTGAATAATAGCTTGTGTAAAATATCCGGCAATAGCCTGGTTGTTAAGAGTAATGCTCATCGCCTGCTGCATCATGTCGTCAACATCAACCATAACGCAGTTAACCTTTTCAACCCCAGCGGCCTGCAGTATCTTAAACCGCTGGTGTCCTCCAACGATCTGCATATTCCGCTTGTTCAAGATCATAAGATCGATATACCCGAACCTTTCCAGGCTGAAACGCAGGCCGGCCAGGGCTTCAACAGCTATATCGCGCGGGTTATCCGGGCAAGGTTTGATACATGACATTTGCACTTCTTGAATGTCCGGTTTGGCATTGATCTGCATAGGCTCAAACTCCTGTTCTCCGTCGAGCATTAAGTTTACATTACCAGCCGTTAGATACCATCATGACCATGACATGGCCTAAAATTGTTTCGCGCGGGCTTACCTACCGCACCTAAGCCGACCCGCTATACCCCACCCCCGTCGGAAGGACCCGTCGATTTGTAGACGTCATTCAGCACCTCGATGACGCTGGATTGATCCTTAGCCATCTCGCGCCACACTCTTCTGCGCGTATTGCGATCGCACCCAGATCTTTTCATGATAGACTCGAGCTTCCTCAATACTTCGATCGCTGTCTTTAATTGTCGACGATGGTACCACCTCTTAATCTTCCCAAACATATCTTCTCCTATTTAGGTCTGACTTGAAGCACTGCGATAGGACGCGTGATAATAAGCCTACCCGCAATATTCGGACACGCTGGATTGATGATTGGACTATTGTTTTGTATTATGACATCGACGGTCATGCCCGGCTCTATCAGATCGTGGATCTGCCCAGCATGATACTGTATTGCTATGATTGCTTCTCTGGATCCTTGCCTCCTTAAATCCTGTTCATCCATATCTAACCACCTTAATCTATTTATAAATATTCAAACGCAAGCCGTACATAAAGTGTGTGTTTCATCCACCCACGTACAAGGAATACCATTATCATCGATACATGCGCGATCATCAGTACACCCACATACTTGGCACACACCATACACTTCAGCCCTATGCATTCCTTGCCCTTGAAGCTTGTGCTTGTTCTGTCTCTTCCCCACGACTACTCCTCCATTTGTTTTATGGATATTCTTGCGTATTCCTTATTCCCTTTACCGATAAACACGGCTTTGGCAGACTCATATTCCCGGACGCATGCGCAACAATCATCTGGCCAGGCTATGTTATTTAACGCGTCATTAATTCCCTTGATAAGATTATCCAGATCAATGCGCCGGCGGTTAGATAAAAAAAATTCATATTTGACAGACACGGGCGGTGTATAAAATCTTCCCCCGGCTTGACGATATGACAAAACTACCATATCCTTAAATGCCCACCATCGGTCAGTAGCTTCTCTTTTACTCCAGCGATCCCGGCTTGTCATCCTGGGCTTAGGACGCAAACAGTCGCACTCAACCTTAAACGTTACGGGTAATTCTTTACAATCCATTTCTTACACCTTACCCATAGCGTTCTCTACGCTACGCATAAATCCTTTTTTATAAATACCGTATGCTGCGCGAATATGCTCCACAAATTCCTCTCCGGACTCCACATGGATCGCGGAAACATCTATTTCGGCAGCAATCTTTTTTTGCTTCTTAGGCCCCTTCCCGGTAACGCCTGGTTGATGTGTAGTATTTGAGCCTTTCATGATAGCTGCTATATATCCGTCATAAAGAATGATGTCATAACTGGTTTTAAAGAAATCGCGGATCTCCTGATATGTCTTACCATCATGACGCATATTTTTTATCTGCTCCCTTTGCGCTTCCGTAAGCTGTGTCATCCTGCCCTCCTTTTAAGAGTTATTGGTTAATACCTTTAAAAATTTACATTGCAGCTTAAAGCTGTTGGCCCATCTAAAGTGTCCGGCATACGAAGCTATAATATTTCTGAATCTTTTCCAGTCTCTATTCTTGGATTTGTTGAACACCCGCATCTTTGCCTTGAAATTATTAACTACCCGACGCCGAACAAGAACGTACCGCGGCCTGACTATATACCCCAGGAAGTCAATACCGTTTGATATAGGCAACAACTTGCGGCGTAACGGGTGCAGCTGAAGGTTCAGACGTTGTGTCAAGAAGGTATTTATATCGCTTCTCAATCTAACCAACTTCTCCAGATCTGTATCCAAAATCACAAAATCATCCACATACCTCAAATAGTACCGGCATTTAAGAACGTGTTTTACGAATTGATCAAGTTCGTTAAGGTAGATGTTGGCAAAAAACTGGCTGGTGAGATTGCCGATCGGGAGGCCGCATTTGTTTTCTTTGCCGAACAGACTCTTATGATTAGGTATCTGCGACAATAAAGATATATCTCCCCGACGAACATAGGACTTAGTGCAGTCCCAGAAAAGCACTTTCCGGGTAAGCCATAGTATTTCTGGGTTATCCACTTTCCGCGAGATCTGCCCGAAAAGGATCTCTTTGTCTATCGTCGGGAAGAAGTTCTTTATGTCCAGTTGCAGGTAATACGCGCGGATCTGGCCATTCTTTGTTATTTGACGGGTGAATTTCTCCAAGCGTTCTTTTGCGGAATGGGTTCCTTTTCCGTGCCGGCAGGCGTATGAATCGTGGATAAAAATGGGCTCAAATATCTTTTCTAAGGTATTGACAAGAAGATGGTGGACTACACGGTCCCGAAAGTCAGCGGCAAATATCTCGCGTACTTTCGGTTTTGTTGTAGCGAATAATATGGAGCGCGAAGGATGGTAAGTCTTATCTTTTAACTCTCGCTCGAGTTTAAGAATATTCTCCGCGGCATTGATCTCAAACCAAAGCGCGTTGATAGTCCCGCGCTTATTCCTCCGGCAGTTAAGATATGCTTGGTAAATATTCTCGAACGAGAAGATGCTTTTTGAGCCGCTGGCACGAGCGGACGGGCCGCACATAATTGTGATTGTCCTTATCGTTGTTGTTCACGTTGCCGTTGTTGGAGGAAACGGCCCACGCCGCACCCCACCGACAACACACCACTTGCTCACGTACTTAATGCCACTGCTGGCCTTCAGGGATAGATCCTTGCGGTACCATTCCTTGTGTTCTTATACCCGCGTTACCGGTGACGTGAGCGCCC
>Ga0310040_1000694_pt1 | contig 29074 bp, 30 predicted proteins | sample EPASupsiteHSE623_FD_200237 | JGI IMG/M metagenome (GOLD analysis project Ga0310040, IMG submission 200237) | Bioremediated contaminated groundwater from EPA Superfund site, New Mexico - Sample HSE6-23 (v2) (version 2) | ecosystem: Environmental > Aquatic > Deep subsurface > Groundwater >... | reverse complement strand
GATGCCGGTTGATCGCGTCAACTGAAATTTCAGAACAATCTTCTGCTCGGATCTCATTCTATATTTGGCGGGCAATTTGCCGTCTATTGGACATATGCGGCGCCCGCCGACTATTTAGATCTTATTGCTCTCTTCAGCCCGAGCTAAAAATTAGTGAAGTACTGGATTTTTATACCGGAATTGATGTAGTCTTTTTCAAGATGGTTAAAACTGTCTTTGTAATCATACGCCCCGTCCGCAAGAACCAGGGTAATAGGTTGGATCTCGGGTGTAGCCTGAACTTGATCAAGAAGTGCCGGGAAAACTTCACCATTGCTGACTTTCTCGTTGTTAATCTCAACGCCAAGGAGATCCTTACTTTTCGCATCGACAATAATTTGAGCTTTAATCCATCCCCGGTAAATCTTCCACATCACTCTCATCCATTCACCCCGGTTGGTCACCTTAATCCCGGTACTGTCTACCGCAACCACAAGGTCCTCACTTCGGTCATGGATCTCCGGAAGAACTAACTGCATTTGCCGAAAGAGCGTCGAATAATCGGCGGACTGTAACCCGGGAAGTACCTTCGATAACGCGGTGGTAAATCCTTTCATCTGGCGATAGGGCATCTTGAAGATGCTGTGGGTGCAGGCAATCCATTCGATATCTGGACGGGATAGATGAAGGGATGACCTCGTTTTCCCTCTGTTCAGATGGCCGACTGACTGGTCCCACGGTTCTACAAATTCCAGCGACAGATTCGGCGTTCCACGCTTGACAAGCTGCTCGTTATATTCCGGCCAATTCCTTCTATCATTATACGGTATACCCCAGCGTTCCTGTTTGGCAATCAGATTCTTCTTCGATCTCTTTCCGGAGAAATATAAGTCCGGAATTGGCATGCGGGGATTTATATAACACAGCACAAATACCTCAAAAATAGCCGTTCCTGATGATCCCGCACATTTGGTGGGAAATTTTGGTCTCTGTGAATTCAGGATTTTTACAAGCTATCCTCTCAATAAAAAAGAGTCAAATATTCTTCTTCTGACGGTATGCCGGACGCAAATATCTCAAAGAACCTGTTGATCTTGTTCTGGACAATCTCCTCATCAAATTGTCTGTAATTTCGGGCAATAAGAATCCTGATGAACGTTTCCCATAGAGCTTCTACGACAGGGTTAATTTGGTAGCATGAACTGCACAATTTTTTTCCAGCGTGTATGCCCGGAATTTCATCCTGTTGTAGAATATCCGATAATGTTGAACTCTTAATATTTCCAATGATTAGATCGCCATGATAATCCCGGCCACAGAGTGATATATCGCCATTATTCAGAATATCTATAGTATTACGATTCGATTCGCAATGGGAATTCAGCTGGATATGGTTATTCAGGATACAGTTTTTAAGAAAATATGTAGTGTCCGGAGATACGCCGTTAAGCAGATGCAACCGAATCCGTTCCATTGGAACGTAATCCTTAAAAAAATTTAAAAAGAATGCGAGTTCGCTGACATTTTCCCGGCTGACAACGGAATCAATAAATACATTTTTAAATGGCAGTCTTGAATTTAATTCTTTGAAAACCTCCATATTTTGTATCAAATCCTCAAAATTACCGCCGCATCTTATCCTTTCATATGTCTCTTTTCTTGCCCCATCAATAGAAAAGCCAAGGGTATCTATAATCTTATGATATCTTTCAAGATGGGCAACATTTTTTTTAAAAAGAAGGCCATTGGTTTGTAAATATACGTATTTTCCATGTTTTTCCAGGTGATCAAGATATTGCGGGAGGTGTGGATTCAGGAGTGGTTCACCGATTGTGTGGAGCGAAATGATCTGCTGGCCTAAAATATCCAACTCCTCAACGCATCGCTTGAATACCTCCATATCTATTACGCAGTTTGGCCGCCGGGATAAATGTGTGTTGCACATTGCACATCGCAGGTTACAGTTTCTGTTTATTTCGATTGCACCCACGGTTATCTGCCTTTCTGGGTTGGATGAAGATTTACGGGTGGATTGTCTATAGCCTCTTTTCACTTGACTTTTTAATGGCATGACCTGATCGGAAAGTAAGATCATTCTGCGCGATATATAATCATAGATGACAGGATATGAAATTTTCATGGAATCCCCTGAAATTAGATACTAAGATTGGTAAAACCTTTACAATAGTATGTATGACTCTTTTATGAGCATTGTGCATTCAAGCGGACAATCTCTTTTCTCATATCCTTACCGGTATTTCATTAAATCTACGAAGATCATTTGGACCCGTTTGTCAGAATATCATTTCGTTACGTTTTAATATCGTGTAATTTCATGACAGCTGCGTCATGTGGTTGCATACTTCGTGTTATTCAACCGAATGCGCAGATTTATACTGAATATTGTAGTACTTGGCATATGTTCCGCCTATTGCTATCAATTCTCTATGATTCCCGGTTTCAGTGATCTGCCCATTTTCGATTACCAGGATTCTGTCGGCATTCTCAATTGTCGAGAGCCGATGTGCTATTGCAATGATACTATATTTATTCTTAATTGAGTGGATAGATTGCTGGATTATTTTTTCTGCTTCAGAATCAAGAGCGCTTGTAGCTTCGTCAAGGATCAGGATCTTCGGATCTTTGTATATTGCCCGTGCCAGGGATATTCGTTGTTTCTGCCCTCCGGAAATTTTTACCCCCCGTTCACCAAGTTCGGTATGATAACCATCAGGTAGTTGAATTATAAACTCATGTGCATTTGCTGTTTTAGCCGCCGCGATGACTTTTTCCATTGAAATGTTTTCCGTTCCATAGCAGATGTTATTGAGGATAGAATCATTGAATATATAACTCTCCTGACTGACAAATCCAATTTTACGGTGATATTCCCGGATATCCAATGTCCTGATATCCATCCCATCAATGGAAATCACACCAGAATCAGGTTCGATAAGCCGGATGATGAGATCTACAATGGTTGATTTTCCACCACCGGATGCACCAACAAGTGCAACCATCTCATTTTTCTTAATTGTGAAACTAATGTTCTTTATAATCGGAAGTGATTTTGAATAAGAAAAACTAACCTGATTGATATCAATCTGGTCGTTTACAGTCTCAAATTTATTTGTTCCGCTTGAAATGGTTTTATAAGCAGATGTATCTCGTAGGGTTCTGTCAATCGTTTCAAGACTTGCCAGTTGACCCCCGAGCTCATGCCGTTTGCTATTAATCTGCCGGAGTGGATCAGTCAGACGTATGAGAACAAAAATGAAAACAAGGAGCATTGCGACGGGCAGGTAGAGTACATTAGCAGAAATATAAAGAATGCTGAGTGCCAGAACAAAAATAATTAACTGAAAATATGTCTCGATTTTGACCCCATTCATCCAGAATGCAGTCATATTTTTTATATATTGGTTAGTATTTCCTTTAAATTTTCCAATTTCAAGATTTTCTGTTGAAAAAATTTTGATCAATTTAAGAAGGCCCAGACGCTCAGTGATGAATTCATTTATGCGGGTATTGAAATCATTTGAACGGATTCCTATGTGCTTAGATTGTTCAACGAGAGATGTAAGAAAATATAATGTGATAATGGAGATAACAAGGCAGATGATTGTTAAAGGTAAAGAAATATACAGTAAAATCGCTGTGTATACAAGTATGAGAAAAACATAGGTAAAGATTTCTGTTATTGCGAAAACTGATGTTGAAGCATATTCGGTCTGACGAATAAGGATATCAATAAACGTGCCGGATTTTTCTGAATAATGGTAACGGATATCGGTGTTCATAAGGTTTTCAAACAGGTTATTTTTAAGGTCTGCACTGAATGTAAACCAGAGGTTTGCCTGCATCCGTTTCTTGATATAAACAAGAATCTGCCCGATGAGAAAAACAATTCCCATTGCAATAAGGAGATTAACAAAGTTTAGTTCAAGCGAAAAAAAGCTGAAGAGCTTATCCAGTGTGTCCCAAACAACTCCCCCGGGATTCGTCGAACTGTTTAAAAGTTGGATAAGTGGCACGAGGGCACTGAGATTAACCGCTTCAAAAAAAGCACATACAATTGCCAGTAAAGTAACTTTTCCTATCTGGATTTTATAGGGACGTAAGTAATGTAAAAATAATTCTACTTCTTTTCGTGATATCATAGTACTCCATCACAATTGGGCATGAAAATTTCCCTTGTGGTTCTATATGATTTATACACTTTTAAAAAATCATTAATGCGTAGTATCATTATTTTCTAATATAACTCATTTATGCGTTTGCTTTCACATCTGCCACAATTTTATACCATGTTATTCAATACATGATTAATGGCGGGGAAATCCTCAATGAACGATTTAGTAATTTTTTGTGGCGGGCGTGGTACGCGCATGAGTGAAAAAACCCGCGAGATGCCAAAACCACTCATCGAGCTTGGGGAGTATCCCATCCTCTGGCACATCATGAAAAATTATTCGCACTTCGATACCCGGCATTTCATCCTGACGCTCGGCTATAAAGGGGACATGATCATCGATTACTTCCTCAACCGGTACTCCTTCATGCAGGACTTCTCGGTAAAGCTGGACAATATCCGGATCCCCCGCAACAAGGAGGACTGGGAGCTCTCGTTCATCCAGACCGGTATCAATACCCTCACTGCCATGCGGTTATACCGCTGCCGCGACTCAGTAAAAAACTACCCGTTCATGGCAACCTATGGTGACGGGATTGCCGATATGGATATCCCGGCCCTTATTCGCCGGCACCACACCCTCAGGAAGGATCATGGGGTGATTGCCACCATCACCATAACACGCCCCTACTCCAAGTACGGGATCCTGAAACTCGACGGCGACCTCGTCCAGTCTTTCCGGGAAAAACCCCTGATGGACGAATATATCAACGTGGGATACATGGTGCTTGAGAAGGAGGTCTTCGATTACATCGACCCGGAGCATGATGTCATGTTCGAGGATACCCTGGCAGCCATCGCTGCGGAGGGGAAACTCGGGTATTACATTCACGACGGGTTCTGGCATGCAATGGACACCTACAAGGATTACGTCGAACTGAATGCAATGTGGAGGGAGGATCCGAAATGGAAGATCTGGAACGAATGAACTTCTGGAAGGGCCGCCGGGTACTGGTCACGGGAGCGACCGGGGTTGTCGGCCTTAACCTAGTAAATAAACTTGAAACCCTGGGTGCCGAGGTCGTCACGATCGTCCGGGACTGGGTCCCGAAAACCCGGCTTCAGGGAAATTTTTTCCACGACGGTTCGGGTGTTGTCATTGTCCGCGGCGAACTCGAGGATTATCATCTCCTGGTGCGGACGATAGCCGAATATGAGATAGCGAACATATTCCATCTCGGTGCCCAGACCCTCGTTGGTGTCGGCAACGTCTCCCCCCTCACCACATTTAAGGCAAATATCGAGGGAACCTGGAACCTGCTCGAAGCAGCACGGGTTATCCAGGCACACACACCCGGGATAGAATCGATATGCGTTGCATCGTCAGATAAAGCGTATGGCTCCAGTAAAATACTTCCCTATACCGAAGAGATGGCCCTCTCGGGGGAACACCCGTACGACGTGTCCAAAAGCTGCTGCGACCTTATCGCCCGGTCCTATGGAATAACGTATTCGCTGCCGGTGTCAATTGCCCGAATGGGGAACATCTATGGCCCCGGCGACCTGAACTTCAACCGGGTAGTCCCCGGTACAATCCGAAGCGTTCTTGAAGGAAAAGCACCGCAGATCCGGAGCGACGGCACCCCCGTACGGGAGTATTTCTATGTTGACGATGCCGTGGATGCATACCTGACGATGGCCGAGCTGGCACGCAGTACGAAACCCGGTTCTGCGTTCAATTTCAGCAGCGGTGAGAAACGTTCGGTCCTTGACGTGGTGAATACTATCCTGAACCTCATGAAGTCCGATCTTAAGCCGGTAATCCGCAACACGGCACACCATGAGATCCAGGACCAGTACCTTTCCATAGAAAAAGCGGAGAAAGAACTGAGGTGGAAACCCCGCCACCCGCTGAAGTCGGGTCTCGTCCCGACCATTGCATGGTATAAAAAGGTGGTTGCATGATTGATGGAGTCCAGATTATCCCCCTGAAAACGTTTCTCGATGAACGAGGTTATGTCCGGCACATGCTGAAAAAGACCGATCCGCATTTCAGCAGTTTCGGCGAGATCTATTTCTCCGTGATCTTTCCCGGTGCGATCAAAGGGTGGCATGTCCACCGGAAGATGGAGTTGAACTACGCGACGATATCCGGCAACATCAAGCTCGTTCTTTACGACGACCGGAAGTCCTCTCCGACCTACCAGGAACTCCAGGAGATCTTCATGGGCGAGGAAAACTACGTGCTGGTAAAAATTCCTCCCCATGTTGTCAACGGGTTCAAGGCGGTCGGGAACGAGAAGGCGATTGTTGCCAACTGTTCATCGATCCCGCATGATCCCGATGAGATTGAGCGGTTCGATCCGTTTGACCGGAAGATTGGATATTCCTGGGATGTCCGGCACGGGTAAGCAGGGGGGGCAGTTCTCCTTGACAATACAAAAGGTTTTTATCACCGGTGCTACCGGTTTCATCGGGAAGCATCTTGTAGAGTTGCTCGCCCGAGAGGGGTATTCCATCGGCGCACTCGTGCGGTCCCCCGGTACTCTTTACGGCAGCGAAAATAATCCCAATATCACGACCTTCCCCGGTGACATCCGGAACTATGAAGACTTAAAAGATGCATTTTCCCGTTTTCAGCCCGATGCAGTCATCCACCTGGTGACCTATTACGCGGTCATGCACCGTGCTGATGAGATCGGGGTCATGCTCGATACGAATGTGAAGGGGACCGTTAATCTGCTTGAGGCTGCCAGGGAGTCCGGTATAAAACTCTTCATCAATACGAGCACCTGCGCCGTCTACCGTCAGAAGCAACAGCGCCTCTCGGAAGCGGATGCGGTACTGCCGCAGAACCTGTACGCAGTCACAAAACTCCAGGCCGAGGAAGCCTGCACGTTTTATGCCGACGCATTCCACCTTCCCTGCGTCACCCTCCGCCTTTTTCCTCCCTATGGGCCCGGTGACCGGGAGCGGCGTCTCATCCCGTATGTCATCGGGTCGCTGCTGAAAGGGCCCCCCCCGGGCCTGACAAGCGGGAAGCAGGAATGGGATTTTGTCTACGTTACCGATATTGCCTCTGCATTCCTCGCGGCCCTCCGGTCATACCCGTTCAGTACGGACCATGAAATCATCAATATCGGTACCGGTGAACCCCTCTCCGTCCGGTCGGTTGGTGAAAAAATACGGGAAGGTCTTGGATCCGGCACGGATCTGGCATGGGGCTCGGTTGAACACCGGATGAACGAGGTCTGGTACAATTCGGCAGATATCGGGAAAGCAAGGACGGTGCTTGGCTGGGCACCCCGGACCGGCATCGATGAAGGACTCCGGAAGACGATTTCGTGGTTCAGAGACTATTACGGGAAATCTCCCTGATACTCCATGGCAGCTGACCATTCCTGTCCCGGACCGGTAAACGGAGAAATGAAGCATGGCTGCTGATCCGCTCGTCAGTATCTGCATCCCGACATACAATCGTGCCGGCATGATACGCACGGCAATCGAAAGTGCACTCGCCCAGACCTATGGGAATATCGAAGTGATTGTCGTTGACAACGCATCCACGGATTCGACGGAAGAGGTGGTGAAAGGGATACACGACGGGCGCCTGCAGTATCACCGGAATCCGGTAAACCTTGGGCTCTTTGGAAATTTCAACCGGTGCATCGAACTTGCACACGGAGAGTACATCCATATTCTGCATTCGGATGACTCCATCGATCCGGGATTTACCGGCACCTGCATCCGGTTTTTTCTCGATCACCCGGACGTGATGATGACCTTCACGTCCGCAAAAATCCCCTCGGGTGATCACGAGGTTGAAATTTCCTGTTCGGATAAGGACGAAGTATTTGTTGCTCCGGAAGGGTTCCGGCGGCTCCTTGCTGATCGCTCTTTCATCATCTGCCCTTCGGTTATGATGAAACGAAGCACCTGCGATTGCATCGGCCCCTACTCTCTTGAATACCCGTATTCCTCGGATTTTCACCAGTGGCTGAAAGTCACTCGTGAATACAATGTTGGTTTTATCCGATCCGCGTGGGTATATTACCGGCAGGGTGAGCATTCCGAGTCCTACCATCATCTCTTCACCGGCGTAACCGGGTATCTCGATACCCTGAAAATTTATGCAGCCCTCATAAAAACCCTTGGATCAGAACGGGTGCAGTACAATCAGGAACTGAATGCATCACTCCGTCGTTTTTGCATGGATTGTCTTTTTGCCGGGATCACCCGCTGCGATACGATGGAAGAGTTCAGCCCCCAGTTTTTCACCGGCATGGCGATGACCGTGCGGAGCATGATTCGACCGGCATCATTCTTTGAACACCTGGAAAAAACCTGGCTCTTCTTTGTGATCCTGGCAGCCAGTTGCGTCCTTGGATTTTCGATCCTTCGTCATACCGCACAATGGCTCTTTTCTACGCGATCAACGTTTTACTGAAAGACCCTCCTTTACCGATGGCACCGTCGTGACCTTCAACGATACGCGGGATAGCCTTTTTATGGGATATCACCGAAATGGTACTTATACGATATATACGGACGCTGACTGAATCACTGAATGCCGTGTGTTAACAAATATCCTCTTATCTCCTCTAAGACTGAACGACCATGCCACCGTTACGGATCATTGCCCGACTGGATGTCAAGCCTCCTAATGTTGTGAAACCAATTCGCTTTGAGGGAAACCGCCAAATCGGTAATCCCCGCGAGCTGGCACGGAAATACTATGACCAGGGTGCGGACGAAATCTTTTACATGGACATTGTCGCAAGCCTCTATCAAAGAAATATTATTATCGAGGGTGTAACCGATACATCAGAGGATTTATTTATTCCCTTTGCCGCTGGTGGAGGGGTTAGGACAATTTCAGATTTTGCGCTCCTGCTGCATTATGGCGTAGACAATGTTGTGATCAACACATATGCACTGCAGCACGACCCCACAATTATTGAACGGGCGGCAATGATTTTTGGTTCCCAAGCTGTTGTAGTTCATATCGAAGCGAAGAGAATGGGCAGTGGGTGGGAATGCTATAGTGACTGTGGGAGATCTCGTAGTGGAAAAAATGTCCTCGAATGGGTTGAAGAGGTACAAGATTTGGGTGCAGGTGAAATCTTTGTGAGTTCCGTTGATAAGGATGGATTGCAACAGGGATTCGATATTGAATTAATTAAAGAAGTTGTCAGCAGATCACACGTACCTGTTGTAGCCGGCAGTGGTGCCGGGTCTCTTGACCACATACTTGCTATGATCCAGGAAGCAAAACCGGATGCGGTTGCAGTCGCGAGTATCCTTCACTATGGATTAACAACAATATCTGAAATTAAACAATATTTGCATCATCACGATATCGAGGTGACTTTATAACCCAGATTGTTGGCCTCCTGAGTTATGGGGAATCTGCTAATACCTATAGTGTGAAAAAAGCTCTAGAAAAAGTCGGGGCACAAGTTTATCCCATTGAACGGAGATGCGACTTTTCCTCTGTGGATAAACTATTACTCCCCGGAGTTGGTGGTTTCAGAGACTCTATGCACCATCTCGAGAGTATCTCGGCGGATCTTGTAGATCAGATGCTCGAAAAACCCACTCTTGGAATATGTCTCGGTATGCAGATACTCGCAAAAACCGGTTATGAATTCGGGGAGACGGCAGGTCTGGGATTGATTGATGCCGAAGTAAAAAAGATGAATGTAAATTGCAAGATACCTCACCTCGGATGGGCTTCACTTACTTTCGATCGCTCTACGCCCATCTTCGAAGGAATAACACATGCGGATAATTTTTATTTCATGCATTCTTATGAAGTTGTCAATACCGAGGCTGTAGCGCTTTCAAAATATTGCGATCATACTTTCATTTCAGCGATACGGAAGGGAGATATTTACGGAGTCCAGTTTCATCCGGAAAAAAGTAGGGATGCAGGATTGAAAGTACTTACGAATTTCCTTAATCTCTAAAAGAATACAATTGAAGAATTGATAATACTCTATCCGGAATTGATCATTAAACAAAGCTGAGACAGAGGTCTTCCATCTTCCGGTTGAATTCCCCCCTTGTGACATGCGAATTCTACTTGGGATATCATAGGCAATATCCAAATCTGCAGCAGGGATCGTTACCATTTTTAGGGAGCATTGTTGCCATGAAATCCCCCCGATTGTGTTGTTTGTGTGCGGGAAGGGATTTTTAGTTCCGATGGATTTATACTTCAGGTGTTAGGTACTTTAATGAGTCTGGTTCAGAATTGTCCGATTTGCTGAGGGATTTTTCACTATCTCTTAAATATCATTACTATGGAAGATATTGCAGAAAAGAACGGAGCACATTTTATGAATATATGCAGTGGAAATAAAATTTATGAGGAATATTTTAATCATGTCAAACAATTACAAATAGTAATACTTATCACCGGAGGAAGAACGGGTTCTGATTTTTTTCAGAGCCTAACCGATGGTCATACTGAAATATTGCAGTTACCGGGTATATTTCAGTATCATTGTGAATTCTGGATCAGGTCTGTCTGCAAATCAAATCTAAATGATTTAATAAATGAATTTGTTTATCATCCAAACCATATTTCTAAATTTAAATCAATTTATAATAAAATGGAAAGATGGGATCAACTTGGTGAAGGCAAGAATGAGTGTTTTGAAGTTGATATAGTAAAATTTAAAGAACATTTGTTCAATATTATGGAAAACCGGCCAATAAACAGTAAAAACTTTTTTATTGCGATCCATATTGCATATGCCCTGACAATTGGTTCAGATGTATTCAAGACTAAAATTTTATTATACCATCTGCATCATATGGAAAGGCTGGCATTTTTTAAAGATGATTTTCCTGATTTTTTCGTTATTTACACGGTCAGAGACCCAAGAAACAATCTGGTATCCGGTATAGATAATTGGCGTTTATATGATGATAAAAAATATACGTCAGCACATTTATATGCCTATTTAAACCGAATAATTGAAGAAATTTTCCCTGTTCAATCGTATTGCCCTATAAATAAAATTAAAACATTACCGTTAGAAAACCTCCATAAAAAGAGTAAAGATGTAATGCAAGAATTTTGTAATGATTTCGGTCTTACGTTTCAGGATTGTTTATTATATTCCACATATCATGGAAAACAGTGGTGGGGAGATTTGGTTTCCCAAAAATATTTAAAAGGATTTAACCGTAATATTGACGCCATTAAATGGAATGGGAAGTTTTTTCTCTATGAGGAAATGGTATTGGAATTTATCCTTTACCCCCGGCTGAATCACTATGGTTACAAAATATTCCATAACCAATCTGTATTCAGTTATCTCCTCATTCCCCTGATGATAGTGTGTCCAATGAAATATGAGATAGCGATTTTTACCCATGGATTTACTAACAGCAAATTACTGAGAACCAAAGCAAGAATTTTGATGCAGTCATTTTCTCATTATTTTTTGAGAGTATTACTATATTACCGGTATTTTTATAAAAGACTAAACAAGTCACTGGTTCTTCCTGATTTCTATGGGAATGTCAGGAATGAACACAATCATTGACGAGATTCTGTTACTTAAATTTGTGGCTCTTGGTTTGAGAATCGATTATTCGGTGATACGATTCCATGATCTGCTGTGACATCCCTGGTAATTCAGATGAAGATGTCTCCACATTTTCGTATGGTATCTGTTATATCCTTCCGGATCAGCGTTGCCGGGGGATTTCGGGAAGATTGCAGGAAATCTCTGATTCTCGTTCCACTGATTTCTACGTGGTAACGAGCATCATGACCGCAGGAATTTTCCGTGGTAATGCATTTGCATTTTTTACAATAGTATGGTCCTTTTAGTTTTAATATTGAAATATCCAAATATTTCTGGACGGAATCGCATATCCCATGTGCGGCGTACTTCTCGTAGTAATTATTCACGCCAGCGTGGTCCCGGCCAACGATAAAGTGGCTGCAGCCATAATTTTGTCGGATAATTGCATGGAGGACTGCTTCTTTTGGTCCTGCATATCTCATCTGTGCTTCCAGCCCGCTGAGAATCACCCGGTCTTTTGGATAATACGTATTTACAAAATACTTATAAACCTCCATTATCACTTCAGGTCTATAATCATTGGTTTTTTTCCAGCCAATGATAGGATGGATTAAAAGACCATCGAAAAACTCTAAGGCAATCCTCTGTAAATATTCATGAGACCTGTGGGGAATGTTGCGAGTCTGAAATCCAACACATGATTTCCAGTGGTGTTCTTTTATCTTCCTTCTGGATTCAAGAGGACTGATACAGTACTGGGATAACGGGGATTCCGTTGGGATCATTTTAAGTTTTCCTCCCACGAAATGGCTGCCCTGTGATAAAAATTTCTGAACTCCGGGATGGTTTCTATCATAACTTACAAAAATATAATCGCAGATTATTTTTGGATCATATTTGAAAAATGAAATGTTCTCAAGAAATCCGAACGCGTTTCCGTTCTGATCTTTTAGCAATAACGTTTCGAGTTTCGGATCAGCGATTGTTTCCGGAACCTGCAATAAAATTGGAATCGGAAAATAATTACCGTTTTCCATTTTGTTGTTACGTATCAGTGAGTGAAGATCATTCTCTCTGAAAAATCCATCGACAGGTGTCAGACTACCGTCAGCAATACGATTACAATCAGTAATTATATCCTCGTCGCATGTAATAAACGGAGTATTTCCCGCCAGTAAATCATCAATAATGGGTTCCTGGTTTTTTTTGATATAACCATCGATTAAGGTATTTGAGCCATATGGTTTGATCATTTTCGAACAACTCTATTTTCAGTCTTAAAAAATGTAGTGACCGTCATCATGCATTGATCAATGGAATTGACCTCAGTGTTCAGGATTAAATGGGGATCTTCCGGAGTCTGGAATGGTATATCCAGACCTATATAATTTTTAACACCTTTTTTATACTGTGCCTTATAATGTCCTTTTGGATCCCGGCTTATACATGTCGAAATGCCGCACTGGCAAAAGATTTCAACATACCCGGGAATTTCTTTTCTGAATTTCTCCCGAAGATCATGGAATGGGGAAATATTCGCCACTACTACGCCAATATTATTTTTTGATAATTGATAGGCGAGCAGTCCCATAATGCAGACCGATTTTCTCCGTTCTTGAAAATCGTATCCGATCTCCGGATCGAGAAATGCTCTCACAACATCCCCGTCAATTATCTCCCAGCATGATACTTCGGGATAAACATCAGGGTTCTTTTCGAGATACTCCTTGGTTTTTGTTGCCAGGGTTGTTTTTCCCGACCCGGACAGGCCCACATACCAGATAACAGGCGCCACTAATTTTCACCACTTTCAATTCTTTCGTTAATTATCCTGAGTATTTCGAAAGGATATTTTCCTATCGCAATCTCTTCAGATAATTGAATTCCTGAAATATCAGATCTGTACAACCGGTCAAATTCCATCAGTTCAGAAATAAACGGTATGTTGTGATTGACCATCGAAGCGAATATCTGGGTTGCAACAAAAATGCGTTTCTTCCGTGACAGACATTCTTCAAGAGTCCGGTTAAATATTTCTGGAAATTGAACCATTCCCACTTCACTTACCAGATCTCCGCGGTCGATCGAAAAGGTATCATGCAAATCCAGAATTCTTTTCAGGGTATCTTTTTGTGTTGCCTCCCTGGTCTCAAGTTTAAAGATTGGTTTTACCGGAGTATCACTGAACAGAGATTTCACTTCTTGTACCTGTTCAGGACTCCGGACAAATGAAATCCCGACATAATCAATAGTGCCTTTTTTGATAAATTCAACCAGTTCCTTATCTTTTTGTGATAAAACCGGCAGGTGTGCCAATGATTTCGTTATAAGATGTACACCTTTGTTGTTCAGAAGAAACCCATCACAGCGGGATTTCAGTTTGACTTTCTCTTTGCTGACTTTTTCAACAGTCAGTTCAAGCTGACCGTCACTGGATAATACGATATCTCCTTTATCGAGAATTTTCAGGAAATCAGGATAATTAAAATTGGCTTCCTTTAATTCCAGTGATTTCCCTTTTTTGATACAGATCGGCTCGTAGATATTTTTCGTGCGGATTTTTGATCCTCCGAGATCTACCTGAATTTTAATCTTATTCTTTAACGATTTTCTGAGTAGTATAGATATTTCTGGAATATCTTCCGGATCAACATGCGCACCATTGATGCGGAATATCGTAACTCCCGCAAGATTCAGATCGATGAGAAATTCCTGATTTACCGTTTTGGGATTGATTGTTCCGATGATTTCGAACTTTCGCATACCGATTCGACCTCTAGATCTTTTTACCAGTCTCTTTAAAGTCCTTTATGGTCAGAAAAACTGTAAATACAACCAATATTGGCAATTAATGAATAAACCAGAGGACACACACCTGTGGGGTTATCTGTTGTATGAATTACCATGATGCTCCAGCCGGAAAAATTTGATCAGTCAGGTGAAGAGTCACCCGCTACAATCCGATTTACTACCGATTCAAAACGTTCAGCCCTCCGCGAAATATTGCCGATATCGACAAAATGGCTTTGTAACGGGTTTTTATCCTGGGTATAGAATTTTCCGGCATCAAGATATTTCTCGAGTTTTGAACAAAAAACCTCCAGATCTGAACTGAAGAGCACGTGTCTCTCAAAAAGGGACATAGCTTCATTTGTTAAATCTGTATTATCATACAGGCAGATATCCGAATCTGTGTACATGCTTTGGAATAGTGTCGTGCTCACCCAACTGAATATATGGAGATCTGCTTCTACCAGTACTTCATGAAACGGACGTTCATGGGTAACATAGCTGATTTTTTCCGCACCTAAGTCGCTGAGAACCGTACGCCACAATTCCTCCTGTGGGGAAACCGGGTAATCCTTGACTATAATTTCATATGTATTCTGGAATTTCAGAAGGACCTCAAGAATTTTTTTATGAGCGCTCCATATTGATAATTCAGAATTCGCCCTATTATGGCCGAAACTAAATTTATTATGATTGAAATAATTACCCAGGCAGAACAAGATTTTTTTCTTATTGTTATCCGGTCGGTGATAATTTGAATACGTTTTTTCGAAAAATGGCGATCCGGTCACATACATCTGCTTCAAACGATTGGTATAGCCCAGTTTATGTAAAATACAATTGGGGTCGTCAGGCAGGTTGGCAAGAACCTGGCCATAAACCATATGGTAATGACTGAGACGATAATCCGTTACGTCGTAGCCTTGTAAGGATGCATATGCCCCATAGCCCCCATGCATCCAGCAGGCGAACGGGATAGCCCGTGCCTGGCACCATTCATAGACAAGTACGTTTGATAAATACGAAGGAGACATTGTACTGAATACGACAAAATCTACCTCCCTGCGGTCCAAGAATGCAAATAGATCGTTATACTCCTTCAATACAACTTCGAAATCCCTTGCCAGTGCCCTGATACAATTGAGCAATAATCCGGTGAGATTGGCACCGCGATATGTCAGCACCTGATTTACTTTTTCGTCTCGGGAGACCTGTTCAAGAAAATGATTCAGATGCGCCCAATCGTTCTGACTTCCGGAATGATCCCATTGCGGTTCAAATTTTAATAACGAAATGGTACGGAATTGGGCTGGATCCAGCGAATCAACCTCTTTGCACCCTACTGAAAGAACCGTGCAGCGCTTTCTTGATGTGCCGGTTATGGATTTGAGTGAATATTTAAATCCATTCATAGAATTGCATAAATTTGACACAGCATTGGCAAGCCCAAATCTGTTTATCAGCATTATCGGATGACTAAAGGAGAAACCTGGAGAATTGTCTTTTTTGGATTGAACTGCAGGTGTCTGGAGAATCAGCGATGGACCTTTATCTCCAAATGCCCGGATTATCTCGGCAATAACGCTTTTCTCTGGTAAAAACTTGCCAAATTTATCCACTGCCGGTCCACCATTATCTGCACAGATAACCTTGTCCACACCGGAATCCAGAAGTTCCCGTATCAGATGGGCGTAATAGATTGACTGATCATGGCTTATTTTAAGCCGGTAGCTCATCCGGTCAAATATCGGAATATTCAGATTCCGGAAACGGGGATCTTCATCCCAGAGAATTTCATCCAGTCGGGCAACAAATGAAAAAAGATTATTAACAAATTCCGGATAATCCGGCCATAACTCTGAATGCTGACAGAATTCACTACATTCCCTGAATTTCAATCCACGCTTGGTGAGTTGAAAGCTCATATCCGGGCTGATCGATACAAGTAATGCATCAGGGTCTCTCTCAATATATTCCAGCTGCCAGAGGTATTCACATATTATTGCCTTCATGGTGTCCCTGAATTTTTATTGGTCAGCTTACCTGTTTGCGGAGCTTCCACTCACCGTTTTCCTGTTTCCAGATATGCGGTAGGCGGTATTTATTCACGGTCTCCCAGAACTGCTCGTCCGTAATTCCCAGGTGCTCTAAAAATATTGTATAGGTTTTCTGGGGGAATTCCCCATCGTACCTGTGGACGAGCGCAACCCCCTCTTCGCGGGTGATCCTGCCCTCGCGGATCTCGTGGGCGGCATCTGAGGTTGCACGGCCAAAACCGTACTTGACAAACATCATGAAATACAGGAAAGAATCCGTGAGGTCGTCCAGCTGGGCATAATTGGAGTAGGTCCCCTCCAGCCGGCCCTCCGGGTTTGACTGAAAGCCGGTATACTTGCTGGCATAGTAATAGTGCTCCTGTGGCTGCCAGAAATGGTAGTACCCGAACCAGTGCATCTGGATGTTCAACGCCTTCAGTTTCTCGATGGGAGGCAGCCGGAAGATGTCGAGATCGTGCGGCTTGAGATCCGGGACATACCCGAGTTCCCTCGCAAGCCTGCCGATCTCGTCAAGGTTCTCGGAATAATAGACTTTCTCAAATGCTTCCCACGGCAACCCGGGCGATTCGTTGTAATCGCTGGTTCCACCGTATTCAGCTTCGCCGTTCTCTCCGTACATCACCAGGCTGACATTGTGTTCAACGGCAGCCCGGAACGGTGCGGACATCTGGCCCCGATCAAATATCTCGTTGTGGTCCCCGTACAATTCAAAGCAGAGTCTTCCAAGGGCACGATACAGATCACCGGCCGGTGAGACAAGGTAATGATGGAAACCTGAGTCGATGAATCTCCGCAGGTTCTTCCAGCCGATTTCCGTGTACTGGGGCGGGGAGAACGTCACGCAGAGGGGATGCATCCCGTACTCCGTCTTGAGGCGGTGGGCTATCATCGATGAATCCTTTCCCCCGCTGCATGGCACGATGACATCGAAGGATCCATCCGTGCTGCGGTGCTTGTCGCACAACTCTCGCAGCTCCTGCTCGCGCTGCTTCCAGTCGATGGTCTTTTTATACTCCGCATACCGGCAGGCACTGCACACACCCTCCTTGTCAAAGGTGATACGTGGTCTCTGGTTGCTCATTACGCACCGGGTACAGAACTTCACTTCTTTTGGCAAGTTGAGGATCTGCCGGTCGACGATCTTTTCCTTGGAAACCTTGTTTTCATCAGCCATTGGTAAAACCTTCCCTGTTCAAATTTTGCCGTAGATAAAAATCATGCCTTCACGTTGCTTGTTTGTCGTATGGTAGCGCACGATCTCCAGGATCTCGAAAGGGAATCGTGCAACGAACTCATCCGGCCCGTCAAAGAAATCCGTTCCATAGGTCTGGTTGTCATAAAATGAAAGTTCGACGATAATATGGCGCCCTTTATACTTTTGCCTGAGGTGATCGCAAAATCCCTGCCAGTCTTTGAGAATGTACCAGACCGTTTCCCTGATGATGAGAAGATCAAAATCGAAATCGCGGGAAGGGAAATCGGATACGCTCATGACATGAGCGGTGATCCCGGGATACGTCTCCCAGCAGAACTTCACGGCAGTCTCGGATATCTCGCATCCCTCTGCCCTGATATGTGGGCATTTTTTCTGCAGCCAGTTCAGGTGCATGCCCTTTCCGCTGCCGACACTGAAAATCCGTGTGTAGCCGTATTTATTGATGACCTGTGGTGTACGGGAGGACGTGGGTAAAAAATCCAGATCCGCTTCCGTTTCCGGCCAGGGATTTTTACAGTGTTGGTACATCTCTTCAAAACTACCGACAAGTCTGCCATCCTTGATGACGTAATCGTGGTAATCGTCAGAGCCGGAAGGTCCTTTGTCCGTCATGGCAGTTCATCCCGGGCTACCCTTTGTTTATTCTGGAAGACAAGCATAATCGTGGTTTTATCGCACCGTAACACCGGGCAGGGAATTATATCATCTCTTCACGGATGATGTTTTTCATAAACTCCCGGGAATCATGGGGTTTGAAGTCGAGCAGGATCCGTGCGAGGGTGATATCCGCGATGGAATCGTACATGGTGAAATCGGCTTTCTTTTCTTCCCATTTTGCATTCGGGAATAATTCGCAGACCATGTTGAGGATTTCGCGGATCTGGACCCCCCTGCCGGAACCGATGTTGATGACCCGGTTTACCGACTTTTCGTATGCAACAGCATGGTATACCGCTTCTGCGACATCCCCTGCGTAAATGAAATCCCGGTACTGGTACGGCCCGAAACTCTCTATCGTCTCGCCCTTTTTTGCCTTATCGATAAATATGCCGATTACGCCTTCATTGCCTTTCCCGTACACGTTAAAAAAGCGCAGGATAACATAGTTGATCCCGTAGTTTTTCTGATAAGACTGCACCATCTTCTCGCAGAGGATCTTATGCCAGGAATAGATATTCGTGGGCTGCGGCGTGAAATTCTCTTTGATGGGAAGGTCTTCGGTTATCCCGTAAATTGCTGCGGATGAAGGGAAGACAATTCTCTTGTTCCCTGATATCCTGCAGGCTTCGAGGATATTCTGCAGGGAAAGGACATTCAGGCTGAAGCTTTTCATGGGGTTTTTTTGTGCAGCGTTCGAATCCGCCAGTCCCACAAGGTGGACAACGACATCGTTCTTTCCGACAACTTTCTGCACAGATGGCAGGTCAAAAATATCCCCTTTGATGTACGTTGTATTCTCGTTGAGGGGGAATCTCGGCTCGATGATATCGAAAATGGTGACCGTATTATTATTTTCTGAAAATTTTTTCACCATGTGGCTGCCGACAAACCCTGAACCGCCGGTAATGAGGATCTTCTGGTTTTTCATGGATCACGTCCCCGTAGAAAATCTACCGATCTGTCCTGCCATGTAGTCCATCTCGTCCTTTGTCAGCTGCGGGTACATCGGGAGGGTAAGGCACCGTGAGGCAAGTTTTTCTGTCATCGGGAGCGAGGGTGAGTATTTCAGCACATTCTTGTAGAAGTGCGAGAGGTGGACGGGTGGGAAGTAAACCTTTGCCATGATACCTGCATCGCCAAGCGTTTTCATCAGGGCATCGCGGTCATCAGACTCGAGGGTATACATCTGGAAGAGGTGGAAGCGGTCCTTCGATGGGCTTGGTGTCTTGACCGCTCCGCCGGCCTTCTTAATGGCTTTTGTCAGGTATTCAGCATTTTTCCTGCGGATTGAGATGATCTTGTCGAGCTTGTCCATCTGGGCAACCCCAAGGGCTGCCGTGATGTTGGACATCCGGAAATTGTACCCGAGACTGATGTAGTCCAGGTATTCATTGGTGGAGAAGTAGTCCTTGGTGTCGGCCCGCCCATGGGAACGGAGCAGCTTGATCTTCTCGTAGATATCCTTGGAATCGGTGACAATGACCCCTCCTTCCCCGGTGGTGATGACCTTAGGCCCGCAGAAGGAAAACATCGAAGAATCGCCAAAGGTCCCGACCATCTTGTTGTTGACTTTTGCGCCCAGGGATTCTGCGGCATCTTCAAGGAGGAGGATCCCGTTGTCGTCGGCAATTTCCCTGAGTTCCTCGACCCTGCAGGCATACCCGCCGACATGGACGGGCATGATCGCCTTGGTCTTCCTGGTGATACATTCCTTGACGGACTCTGGGTCGAGACCATAGTAGTCTTTCTCGACATCGGCAAATTTCGGTTTGGCACCGACAAAGAACGGGCAGTTGGCCGTTGCGATGAACGTGAATGACGGGACGATGACCTCGTCTCCTTTCCCGATCCCGTGGGCGAGGAGTTGTGCATGGAGAGCAGAAGTGCCGGAATTTAATGTAACAGCATATTTTGTGCCGACATACTCTGCAACGCGGCTTTCGAGTTCATTAACCTTTGGGCCGGTTGCCCAGTTCATGCCGGAGCGGATCACGTCAGCGATCTGCTCAACATCATCATCTTCTGAGTAAATTTTGAAAAGCGGAATCTTCCAGTTCATTGTGTATCCTCTTCCATTTTTTTAATCTCGTCGGGTGTCAGCGACCTGACAACCCGGGCAGGGACCCCGAATGCCACAACATTTTTCGGGATGTCCTTCGTCACATAACTGAATGCACCAATGATCGAATTTTCGCCAACCGTCACGTTCGGCATCACCGCTGAATGCGTCCCAATCCGGCAGTTCCTCTTGAGCACTACCGGTCCTTCTTTGTTGTCAATCGTTGAGAGTGAATAGATGGAACAATGTGAACCAATCTGCACAAAATCTTCAAGGATAACTCCATGCTTAGCATTGATGTAACTGAATGCACCAATGTCAGTCCTGTCCCCGAGCGTGAGGTTCTCTTTGTTCTGAACCAGCCAGTTGTATTTGGTCGGTTTCCCGTTTTCAATCTCGGGAGCAACCCAGTTTGGGAACCTCATGGACGTGGTAATATTTTCGTTGTTATCCCTTTAAAACATTCCTGACGGTGAGAAATCCTTTTTTCTTACAGGCGGAGATGACCACCATTTTTATTAGGGCTTCTCACGTCAGAGAAAAAGGGTTGTGGTTGAAAGTATCGGGAAAAGTATCAGTGGAAATTCCTCTTCTGGCTCCCGATCTTTTTAAAATCCACCTGCCGGAGCAGCTCAACAATCTTCTTCGAACTCTCACCCTTTCCATAGGGGTTTTTGCAACGGCGGACTTTATCTGAAAAGACAGGATCAGAGAGCGCCCTCTCAAGAGAGGCTGTGATCTCCCTCCGGGTGTACCCGCACTCGATGACATTTCCTGCACGTTCGCGTCCCTCCTGTCGGGTACCGATATTGACCACCGGGAGGTGGAATGACGGGGCTTCGATGATGCCGCTGCTCGAATTGCCTACGAGTACGGATGCGATCTTCAGGAGGCCCAGGTAATCATCGTGTAAGAGGTTTTTGTGTGCCTGGATCGAGGGATTTTTCCGGCAGAAATCTTCAATGACGCCTATCATCTGCCTTCCCCCGGCATCGGCATTCGGGTACACGACAAGGGCCTGATGGTGTAAGCCGGAGACGGCTCCGAGCGTTGCCTTCATCTGCCGGGCAGCGTTGGCAATCTCATATGAGACCGGGTGCTGCAGGACAAGGACGAGAGGCTTGTCCGGGTTGATCCGGAATTTTCTGATGAGTTTCTCCTTTGAGGTGAATGCTCCGGTGAGGATGGATTCGAGTCCCGGGGCGCCGACAACATGGACCCGGCCCGGGTCTTCACCCATGCGGATGATCCGCCGGGCACTTTTAGCTGTTGCCGGCAGGTGGAGGTGGGCAAGCTTGGTTATCGCGTGGCGGACCGGTTCATCCACGGTTGAGGTGATCTCCCCCCCATGGATATGGGCCACCGGGACCCCGGCATAGGTGCCTACAATCGCACCGGCCAGCATTTCGCCGCGGTCGCCAAGGAGCAGGATCAGGTCAGGCCGGATCTCTGACACCTTTTTTGTCAAGGATACTACTAGGCTGCCGACAAACTCCGCCATCGATTCCCTGGTATCGCGTTCGTACCGGACCGGAACCCTGTGGATGGAAAATCCGTCACGGACGATCTCATCAACCGAATCTCCGAACTCCGGCATCAGGTGCATGCCGGTTGCGATGACCTCGAGTTTCAGGCCGGGGGCTTCGTTGATCCGCGCAAGCACCGTCCGCATCAGCCCGTAGTCCGCCCGCGTTCCGCTGATATAGAGAATTTTTTTCATTGCAGCATATCCCACCGGAGTACCGTATCCTGCTTTATCGCCCTGAAAGCCCGTTTACCCACGACCTGTTTGAGGTGTTTTGTCTCAATGCCGGTTCCGGGGCGTTTCATATCCACCATATCCCGGGTGATCCGGGTTCCTTTTGGAATGGCGGTTGCTGCGACAAGGCTTTTCCGGGCGATCTTCCGGATTGCAGCCTCGGTCTTCCCGATGTGCTTCCTGCCATCACCCAAGGCGGATTCGGCAAGGCGGACCTGCCGGACAAGTTCTGCCAGCTCCGCCGGTTCGAGGGATGCCTTGTGGTCCGGTCCCGGGAGGTTGCGGTCAAGGGTGAAGTGCTTCTCGATAACGCAGGCGCCGAGTGCCCTGGCAAGCATGGATGCAAGAATACCCTCGGTATGATCGGAGAAACCGACTGGGAGATCAAATTCCTTTTCAAGGGTAGGGATCATCAGGAGGTTTGCCGATTCCAGCGGTGCCGGGTAACTCGTTATGCAGTGCAGGAGAATGATCTTTTTTGTGCCCCCGCGCCGGAGAGTCTCAATCCCTTCGCGGATCTCGTCCATATCCGCCATTCCCGTGGAGAGGATAACGGGTTTCCCGTACCTCCCGGTCTGCTCAAGCAGGGGAATATTTGTGAGTTCCCCGGAGGGGATCTTGTATGCCCGGACGCCAATCGATTCGAGGAGTTCTGCGCTTGCAAGGTCAAAGGGTGAAGAGAGGAACTCGATACCGCACTTTTTTGCATAGTCTGAAAGGATGATGAACGAGTCCCGTGAGAGCTCAAGGCGTTTGAGCATGTCATACTGGGTTTCGGCGGCATCCGAGGTCCTTTTCTGGTAGGCTGCTTTTTCCGCAGTCTTTGTGGCAATGGAATCCGCCAAGAACGTCTGGAACTTGACTGCATCGGCACCGGCTTTTGCTGCGGCCTTCACCAGTTTTTTTGCGAGCCGCAGGTCGCCATTGTGATTGACGCCTGCCTCGGCAATGATATAGCAGGGCCGGCCCTTTCCGATGATCCGCTCCCCGATCCTGATCCCTTTCATCTGGCAGTCCCCGGGTTCCGCTTCTGTAAGATCTGGTCGTTGATCCAGAAGTCGAATTCATCGTCAATCTCGAAACTGCATTCGCGGGGAACTATCACGGTCTCCCGTTTCCCGGCAAAGAGATCCCCGTTCCGGATATTTTCTGCCCGGATGACATAGACGTTGCCATCGTCATGGAAGAACTCTTTGAGTTCCTGCCGGCGGGCAGAGTAGGTGCCCCACTCAAAAAGGCTGCTTTGATAACCGGTGGCTACAGCATCGGCACCGGTTGCCCGGTATTTCTCGATGCACCGGTCGATGAGCCCCGGTGTCCGGACCGGCGAGGTGCACTGGAGGAGCACGACAATGTCGGCGGGAACCTTCGTGAGAAGATCCTGCAGGACAGAGAGCGTTGTCGCGGTGTCCGTTGCCAGTTCTGCCGGCCGATCAACAATTTCAGCGCCCCATGATCGGGAAACGCGGGCGATCTCTGGATCTTCGGTAGAGACAACGAAACGGTCGAGTAACCGGGACTCCTGCGCAGCCTCGATCGTCCAGGCAATCAGGGGTTTTCCCGCGATAGGCCGGATATTCTTTTTGGGAATCCCTTTGCTTCCGCCGCGGGCCGGGATCACGCCGAGGATCATGTCACGTCACATCTGCCTGATGCAGTCGTGGACTGCCGCCACGGTCTTCTCGATCTGCTCGTCCGGCATGTTCACAAAGACCGGAAGGGCAACTGCCCGCCGGAGCATGTCGTCGGACTGTGCAAAAACCCGTGCCAGATCTTTTCCCCGGTATTCCGGATAGTGCATGAGCATGTGGTCCCAGGTGCCGGCAAAGTGCCAGTTGATGGCATCGGGCAGGTTCTTGGTCCCGAACCCGGTCTTTGTCCAGAGTTTCATGAAGGCTTTTGTCTTTTCCCGGTCTGCAAACGAGAAGATGACGGAATCGCCCGTATCCCCATCAGGGTTCGGGACATCGCGGAACCGGATCTGCGGGATATCGGACAAGGCCTTCTTGATCCGTGCCTTGTTCTCCCGCTGGCGTGCGATGATGCTGTCCATTTTCCCCAGCTGGACAATGCCGATGGCGCCCTGCAGCTCGGTCATCTTGAGGTTGATCCCGCTGATGGTCCGGGTGTCCTCGCCCCGGGGGAAGTTCGGGTTCAGCTCGTGGCCGTGGTCGGAGTATTCCCGTGCCCTCCGGAAGATCGCCTCGTTGTTGGTGATGATCATGCCGCCTTCCCCGGTTGTCAGGACCTTGCCAAAGTCGAAGCTCGTGATGCTGGCATCCCCGATCGTCCCGAGTTTTTTGCCTTTGTACGTGCCGCCGCAGCACTGGGCATTGTCTTCGAGGACCAGGATGTTATGGGCACGGGCGATCTTCATGATCTCGTCCATGCGGGCCGATACTCCCATCATGTGGACCGGGATGATTACCCTGGTCTTCTTCGTGATCTTCCGTTCAAGGTCCGCCGGGTCCATGTTGAGGGTGGCATCCACGTCGGTAATGATCGGTGTTGCCCCGCACTCGACGATCGCCTCGACCGTTGCGATGAAGGTGTGGCTCTGGGTGATCACCTCGTCGCCCCGCGAGACGCCCATGGCCTTGAGTGCGGCGATGAGGGCGCCGGTCCCCGAGCTGACCGCAAGGGCGTGTTTTACCCCCATCCGTTCCGCGAACTGCCGTTCGAACTCGTCCACGCGGAAGATGTTCTCCCGCTTGTCGGCCCAGCCGTAGCGGTACAGGACCCCGCCGTGATCAAAGACCTCGTTGACGGCTGCCCGTTCCTCTTCTCCGATTACTTCCCATCCTGGCATTGTTTTCACCACATCCTTTAAAGGGTCATGCTCCTGACCAGATTCTTCCCGTCCTCCACGGTGAAGGGGACCGGGTTCTGTGCAAACGCCCGCTCGAGCGAGGGGATCTCCCGCTCGAGCAGGTCTATAGTCTGTGCGTTCACGCCATAAACGCCGAGTTTTTCCGGCACGTCGAGTTTCCTGCAGAGCGCAAACATCTTCTCAGAGAATTGCCGGTTCTTCTCCGGTGCGGGAAGGTTCCGGTCTGCCCCTTCGATAAGGTCGTACAGCTCGGAGAAGTCGTACCCGGCCATCACGTTATGCTGTATGACATGCGGGATGAAGACTGCCCCGGCAATCCCGTGGGGAACCTTGAAGTGCACCCCGAGGGGGTACGAGAGGGCTCCTGCAATGCCGGAACCCGCGTTGATGAGCGAGATCCCGGCAAGGTAAGCCCCGTACTGGACTTTTGCCCGGACAGAAACGTCGGCCGGGTTGTCTTTGACCCTCGGGAGGTTGTTGAAGACCATCCGGAAGGCCTCGCGGGCAAAGATCCGGCTCATCGGGGTTGCCTGCACGGCCATGTAACTCTCGAGCGTATGGACAAGGGCGTCCATACCGGACGAGACCCAGACCGGCATGGGGCTGTTGATGGTGAAGAGCGGGTCGAGGATGGCAAGGGCCGGGTAGTTGTTCCGGGTGTTGATGCCAAGCTTCTTCTTTGCATCGTTATCCGTGAAGACGGCATTGTAGGTTACCTCGCTCCCGGTACCCGCGGTTGTCGGGATGGCGATGGTCGGGAGCGAGGGGACGATATTGGTGGGAAATCCCTTGTACTGCACGGCTTTGCCCGGGTTGACGACAACGGTCGCAAGCCCCTTGGCAAAATCGAGCACGCTCCCGCCGCCGATCCCGACGAAGCAGTCCGTGACCGGTTTGCCCGACGCATCCATAAACAATGCCTTGATCCGGTCGAGGGAGTCGTAGTCCGGCTCGTGCCGGAGGTCGTATACCCAGACTTTGACGGTAAGGTCCGGGTCGCTCTCCAGAGCCGCGATCACTTTCTTTAAGTATTCGAGCCCGGCGATCCCGCCGTCGACAATCACGCCCGGCTGCCGGAGCGAGAGTTCTTTTAAGTATTGGGGGAGAGAGAGTGCCTTTTGTGCACCGAATTTTGCATTGGTTTTTACATTGAAGTCAAAAACCATGGAATTATCCGTATTCTGCATAGAACCCTTAAAACTGTTACTTTACGTGCGTATTAATGCTGGCGGTCAAAAATACCGGTTCACAAAATCCGCGTTCCTCAGAATTTTTACCAACACGGGATATTTCCCGGAATTTTTTTCGCCCCTCCCGCTCCTGCTCTTACCATCAACCCGGAAGATGGCAGCCCCCCTCCACATTCACCCCGCGGCCGGTACCCTTAAGAAGACCCGCAGGTCAACATGAGAGCCGCCATGGGTGTCTTCCAGTACGACAGCAAATACGCGGCCCCGACAAGGGAACAGCGGGAACGGTACATGCGGGGCGAACGCGAGGAACAGACCTTCGGAAGCGAGGGTGAGATCACGCTCGTTGTGTACGATGAGGCGGCGTACCTCAAGGACGATTCCGAGGGGGTCCGCATCCTCTTCACCGGGGCAAAGGACAAGCAGAAGGTGCACGATGAACTCCGGAGGATGCTCGAAGAGCACGTACAGAAGGCCGGACGGCCGGATGAGTTCCGGGCAGCCGGGGACCGGTGAAGGTGCCCCCGTCTCTCTCCTGCCCGGATATCAGCGCTCAGCAGGTTTTTTGCCGCGCAGCCACTTTTCAGCCGGTCCCGGAAATCATATTCGCGGGCCGGACATCTGACCGGGCCGGATGGCCGGGCACGATGCGGGAACTTCCGTACCGGTATTTGTATCCGCAGGTTCCTGCGGTTAAAGCAACCCGGGCAGCTATATCGTCACCCGCGAGAGATCTGAATTGCGTGCAAAAGGAAGAACTGCTCCATCTCCACATGCTGATGTTTCACATCAGGATGTACTTCGAATCGGTTGCCTGTTGTGAGATCCGGACGGAGCGGTACGATTCCCTTGCAATCTCCCCCTTCCATATCCATAAGGGTAAACGCGCCCACAGCGACGCGGTCCTTACCCTCGCGGCCGAGATCGTCTCGTCGATCCACGACAGCAGGCCGGTTGTGGCATATACTTCGCCCGGGACGGCCCTGGTCCCGACGGTTGTTGGTGAGCATTGATTTCCCCTATCGAGGGAGATATCCGGATCCCCGATCCGGGGCGATCCGGGTCCTCCCGAAGCCGTCCCCCAGCCTTGCCAAGGGGTCTTTTATCGAAGGAATTAGCTCCTAATAGCGCAGTTTCAGCATCAGGCGTGAAACCAATAAAATCAGGGGCAGAAATGAACGATTCCGTTCGTTTATGTCGGGTGATTTGATCGAATTCGGCCGGATTTTGGTGCACCGAAAAATTGGCCCCAAACCTGAAACGTCTGAAATGACCTCTGTTTGGCAAACGGGGCTCATTTTCAGATAATGGCCCCCGGTCAGGCAGGGGTACTCCCTGAGGTGCTGTTCACAGTAGAAGGGTTCAGAGAACCCTTCTCCTCCTCCAGGTTTGACAACCTGTCGGATGTCGTAGGGTTTAGAGAACTCCTCCTCTTCTCCTCCAGGTCTGATGACCTGTCGGACATCGTAGAGCTCAAAGAACTCTTCTCCTCCTCCAGGTTTGACAACCTGTCGGATGTCGTAGGGTTTAGAGAACTCCTCCTCTTCTCCTCCAGGTCTGATGACCTGTCGGACATCGTAGAGCTCAAAGAACTCTTCTCCTCCTCCAGGTTTGACAACCTGTCGGACATTGTAGAGCTCAAAGAACTTTTCTCCACCCCTCCGGACCCCCCGTCTGTCGGGCATCCCCGGGATCCTGCCTTGGCAGCCGCTGCCTTCCGGTTCTGCCGGTGCCGGAGGTACCGGACCGGGGCCGGGGGACCGATACCCTGCAGGACCGAGCCGGCCGGGAGCGGATCGCCCGCATCGCCGAGCTCGATGATACAGTCGTCCAGGATCCGGAAGAAGCGGAGGAAATACTCCGGTGAGATCGTCCAGAGCTCGCGGGAGATCTGCGGGCAGGAGGGAAAGAGGCGCAGGCCGGCTATCTCATCCGCCGCGTCCCGCATCAGGCCCTGGAGCGTGCAGCGGATCCGGCGCAGCCGTTTGATCCGGACCTCGTCCAGCCGGCCCGGGTGGAGGATGGAGAACGTGGCAAGCGTGCCCGGACCGCGCTCGTAGAACCGGACGAGCCCCCGCTTCTTTGCGATCTCCACGGCCCGTGCGATGGCTTTCTCCGGGTACCGGCCGCGGGTCATGGATTACCGCCTCCTTCGTTTCGCGGTACGGTTCCGGGTTTCGCGTGCGGGGCATGGCGGGTGCCGGGATTTTTTCTTGTGAGTCGGTCCGGTGCTTCGTGAATTGTCAGGTTGGTTTGCTTCGATGGCAACATCTCCTTGGCTCTTTGATACAATATTCCGAAATTTTTGTGGAATGTTTCACCGGATATTTTTGTTGGAGTATATACATTGGTAGGATGGATGAAGCAGGATTATTGAAAAGAAAAGTTGGAAGGAGGGCTGATCCTGGGCCAGAACACGATCAGTTTTCAAACCCGTTTAACTTTTTTCAATCGGATTAATTGGGTCGTTCGAAGAACCTGATGGTTCTTCTCATCCTCCAAGTCTGATGACTTATCGGATTAATAATTTTCAAGGAAGGGTCATGAGGTCGATTGAAAAATTCCGGACCGGGGAAGCAGGGCCGGTTGAATTTTTTGGCACCCTGACTTCCGGCTCCGGATTTTGATACCGTTGCTGGCAACCGGATCCTTTATCATCAGTTGCAGATATTTTCACAAATTGCCAGGCACTGGTAAACTTCATTGTATGAAAGGTACCCGCATTGAGATCTACAGGTGTTACATTTCTCGCCCGTGTTCGAATTCGCATTTGCGGGGGTTTGTTCTGACAGCGCCTTCTGCTCCGGCAGATCGATGGCGTAATAATGAGCGCCGGCAAGGATGCTTCCTGCGATCGA